>OJAR01000318.1_pt1 | contig 16437 bp, 13 predicted proteins | sample 1589431 | NCBI WGS metagenome assembly OJAR01 (sample SAMN03283242) | human gut metagenome | biome: human-associated habitat; material: feces | host: Homo sapiens | place: Peru | collected 2012 | reverse complement strand
AAACTGCAGCAAGAGGGAAAGCCAGAAGCGAAATATCGGCATGGAAAGAAAGGCTTAAAATACTGAAAAGTACAGAAAGCACAATGTTTATGTAAATGCAAACAGTTAATATTTATTATTGACTTAATTATATCAAAAATAATGATTAAAAGCACAGCACTTACACCACCGGGAATAGCTTGCTTCATTACCGACTTAGTAAAGTCTTTTACAATTGGTTGGGGATTATTTTCTAATGCTAGTAAATAAGCCGGCATCCCAATTGCTAATCCTGAAATAATTGATAATTGGATTGGTTGAAAGGGATATTGACGTAGGGCAAAAATCGCCATTATTGATAGTAAAACTGAGAACACAGTTTTTACTAAGAATAATGAAGTAGAACGTCTAATATTATTAATTACCCTTCTACCTTCATTAACAATTGTTGGCATGTGAGCAAAGTTTGAATCTAATAGAACTAAGTTAGCCACATTCTTACTCGCATCACTACCATTACCCATCGCAATTGAACAGTCAGCTGCTTTAAGTGCTAACACATCATTAACACCATCTCCGGTCATTGCAGTTGTGTGCCCTTGTTGTTGTAATGATTTGACCATTACTTGTTTTTGTTCAGGAGTTACCCGCCCAAAAACACTATACTCTGCTACAGCACGATAAATATCATCATCGGTTTTTAAAGTTGAAGCATCTATAAACTTGTCAGCACCTTTGACATTAGCTTCTTTAGCAATTTGTGCAACAGTATTGACATCGTCACCACTAATAACTTTAACATCTACACCTTGTTTGAAGAAATATTCTAAAGTTTGTTTTGCTTCGCTTCTAACCGGATCGGTTAGCGCAACAAAACCTAAAATTATTTTTTGTTGATCAATGATATTATCACTAATATCATCTTTACTAAAACATAAAACAATTACTCTTCGTCCTTGTTTTGTTTGTAGTGTTATTGCATCAATTAAAGATTGATCAGGATTTTTTAAAACAAAGTTATATGCTCCTATATAAAAAGTTCCTAACCCTTTTACATGGATTGCACTACATTTACGACTAGAAGAAAACGGTAAGATATTATCAACTTCACCTAAATTATTAGCTTCTACATTACTAACGTATTTTCGTAACGCTTGGGCTGTGGCATTATTATCAGTTAAATGCTCGAACATGAAATTTAAAACTTTGGCAATCTCTATTTCTGTTGCTTGTTGTCCAACCACACTCACAACTTGCATATTACCTTCAGTTATTGTTCCGGTTTTATCACAACATAGTGTATCAACTCGGGCTAGTGTTTCGATACAATATAATTCTCTAACTAATGTTTGTTGTTTGGCTAATCTAATTGTTCCTAAAGCGAGTGTAATACTAGTAAGAAGTATAATTCCTTCTGGTATCATTCCAATTAAAGCAGCAACCGTTGAAGTAACAGCACTTCGCCAATCAACACCACTTAAGAAGTATTGTTTAGCAAATAATAACGCACCAATTGGAATAATGATAATACCAATTATTTTTAAAATTTTATTTAGGCTATCCATCAACTCAGATTTTTGTTTTTTTGCTACCTTAACATCTTTTAATATTTTATTTACATAAGCTTCTTTACCAACAGCTAATACTTTTACATATGCTTGCCCACTTACAACTATACTTCCTGAACATAATTCATCATCTTTTTGTTTTTTAATAATATCGCTCTCGCCGGTAATAAGCGATTCGTTAACTTCAATATCTCCACTAATAACTCGACAATCACAAGGAATTTGTTGCCCGGCATGAATTAAAATGACATCACCTAAGACAATATTATCATTATGGACATACTCTAGTTGCTGGTCACGAACAACATCATAAGTATCAGCATTTAATATTGATAATTTATCAAGCACTCGTTTTGATCTTATTTCTTGGACTATCCCAATAATAATATTCCAAAAAACAATCGTAATAAACAATAAATTTTTTAATTGTCCTGTTAAGATTACTAAACCAGCTAAGATGACATTAATAAAATTAAATAAAGTAAATAAGTTTGAAGTTATGATATCTTTATAACTTTTAGAAGTAGTGTTCTTATAGGTATTAACATTGCCTAATTTACGTTGTTCTTCTACTTCTTTATGCGATAATCCAATTATTTTATCATCAATCATCTTATCTCCTTTTGTAACTTATTTATTGTTTACTTCATCAATTGCTAATTTCGTTAAAGGACCAATTTCTATTCCTTTTTCTTTTAAATATTTGACACTATGTAATAAGACTTTTTGATAGTGTTCTTCTAGAGTTGGTTCAAATTTTCGTAACTCTTCTATTCCAGGAAAATCACGATTAGGTTCAATCGCATCAGCAATATATAACACTTTTCCTATATTACTTAAGTTACTATTACTAGTAGTATGAAATTTTATTGCATCTAATGTTTCTTGGTTATTAATATTAAATTTATCGTTAGCAATATAGCTTGCAACATATCCATGCCAAACAGCTGGTGCTGTTTCTAGATAAGGATATTGATCTTGTTTTTTAATCATGTCATAACTTAAATGATCTTGTTTTGCATAATCATGCATCAGTCCTGCTAAATAACATTGTTCTTCATCTACACCATAATGGGTAGCTAATGCTTTAGCTGTATCACTTACACCCATTATGTGTTGATATAGTCGGGGAGTAACTTTTTGTTGTAATTGTTCTTTAATGTAATTTTGCATTATATTTATAAAGAATAATTGTTGTTCCCACGACATACACAACTTCTGCTTTTAGTGAAGAAGCTAATTCATCAGCATAAGTACGAACAATATTTTTATCTTCTTGGTCTTGGCGATTAACTTTAATTTTAATTAACTCTTGTGTGTTAAACATTTCACCAATACTTTTTATCACATCATCAGTTAATCCTTTTGCTCCAATCTGACATTTAGCCTTGATGTTGTGTGCTTCTTTTCGAAGTTGTTGTCGTTGTTTGTTATTTAGCATATTACTCCTTAAATATCGATGGCGCCACTGCCCATGTAATTGGAGATAGGCATGATATTTGTAATTTAATATTTTCTTTATTATTAAATGTCATCCAACACAATCCATCGACCATCAACATTGAATTAGGTCTTATTATTATTTCCTTGGTTATATTGCTGCCAAAACTATCCGCTTCGTTTTTATTTGGTAAAGTTAAGAAATGACCGAATTGATGTTTATTTAATAGGGATACTAAGTTGTCTACATTACAACGATGGATCTTAATCACATCATTAATAAATATCGAACAACTAATTTTAGCTGGTTCCAATAGCGTTAAAGAAAAGACACTACTAATAATTAAACTATTTCCCGGGTTAAGTTGATATATTTGTTGTTTATATTCTTTTTTAAGATATAGTTTATTTAATGATTCCTTAGTTAAGTAATTTTGTAGGTTACCTTTGTTGATAATTCCTGGAGTATCAATAAAGGTAATACCGTCGACTTCAAATTCGATATTGCCTAAAGTTGTTCCACTAAATGGTGATTCAATGCTTGTTGTTTGCGCTTTACCATCTTTGCTTTTAATTAAACTATTAACTATACTGGTTTTACCAACATTGGTCATTCCAACAATTGGAATTCGTTTAATATTTTCTTCATGTAAAGAATAAATAACTTCATCAATATTAAATTTCTTTTTCGCCGATACTAAGATAATGTCTTTAAAATTTAAATTATAATTATTTTCAATCCAATTAATAATTTTAATTGGACGTACAATTTGAGGAAAAATGTCAACTTTATTAACTAATAAAATAACTTCTTTATTATTTAATAGTTCTTCCATCATTGGTGGACAACTTGCATGAAGGTTACATACATCTACGACCAACACAACAGTTACACAATCTTTTATCGCTTCTTTGACAGTATTAATGTAATCTTGATCAGTTAATGTATCTTTGTATTGTTTGTTAAAGTGTATTAATTGATAACATCGGTCACAAAGGGAGTTTTTAATATCGGTAATATAACCAGGGTTATTTTTGTTATTGTTTTGCAATTCAATTCCGCAACCACTACAGCGCTTATTCATAGTATCTTCCTTTTTTAAAACCTGTCATCCACATAAACACAGCTTCAACACTATTCATGAATTTAGTGTACCAATATTTCTTCTTTTTAGTTAGTGGATCTACTAAAATTGTATAACCTCTAAACAGATTACCACCAATTATATCTGTTACAATTTTATCCCCAACAAACACTACTGTCTTATTATCTACATCTTTTAATAATGCTTTATAAGATTTTTGAAATGGTTTATTAGAATCATACGAATATTTATTAGAGAAATTTTTAGTAAAACTAACAACCCGATCCTCATGATTATTAGACATAAAGTATACTTCAAAACCAATTGTTTCTACTTTATTAATATATACTTTAAGTTCAGGACTAACTATAGTTTCTTTATCCGGTAAATCTAAAGTATTATCAATATCAAAAACAGCGACTCTTTTACCTTGACTGTATAGTTTTTGCCAATTAATTGAACTTACATCTTTATGATATTCATGAGGCTTAATCAACATTATTCTCCTAAAAATACTCGTTTAAAATTACTTGTTGTAGCTGCTAACACTTCTTCTACACTTATCCCTTTTTGATTAGCAATCTCTTGAGCTACATAATATATGTATTCAGGACGATTACGTTTACCGCGATGTGGCACTGGAGTTAAGTATGGACCATCTGTTTCTATTAAAAGCTTATCTAATGGTACTTTTTTTGCCACATCTTTTTGATTATCTCCATTTTTAAAGGTGATTGGACCGGTCAATCCTACGACAAAACCTAGTTCTATAAATTTCAGTGCTTCTTCACCATTTCCTGAAAATGAGTGGATTGTTCCCGTTAATCCAGGATAATCTTTTAACACATTATATGTATCATCTAGCGCTTCTCGAGCATGAATTACAATTGGCAAATTAAGCGCCTTAGCGATATCTAATTGTTTTCTTAATAATACTTCTTGTTCTTCTTTATTGTCTGGATACCAATAATAGTCTAAACCTATTTCGCCAATTGCCACAACATTATCCTCTTGTAGTTGTTCATATAATGTTCTCAAATCATCATCAGTAACATTTTCAAATTCAATCGGATGATAACCAATAGCAGCATAAAATTCGGGATGCGACTTAATAAATGCTAACGTATTAGTTATTTCTTGCTTGTCGCATCCAATCGCCATAAACGTTTCTACGCCTTCGTTTTTAGCGGTTGTTAATACTTCGTCTCGATCTTCGTTATATTGTTTGTCGGCAATATGAATATGGGTATCGATCATTTATTTCATGTTGTCGTAGATACGTTCTACTTCAACTTCCTCATCTAATCGAGAGAATAACATTTTAGGATCAGCTGGTACTGAAATACTATTATTATCTAATACTATATTTTCATCAATATAACTTCCAGATTGTGGCATATATGGATAAACTAATTGTCCTATACGTTTTACATTTAACAATAAAGTATATAATACTGTATTTAAACGATCTTGTTCACTTTCATATTTAGCTAAAACCCAAGGCGTAGTTAAATCAATAAATTTATTAGTTAAATGAATAAAGTTCCATATTGCTTCTAGATCTTTTGAAAACTCTAAGTTATCAATAAATGTTTCACGTGAAACAACTAACTTGTCGTATGCTTCATTTAAATCACTGATGTTTTGATCATTAACACCTTTATCGACAACTTGTCCCTCAAAGTATTTGTTAGCCATACTAATACTACGAGAAACTAAGTTTCCTAACTCATTAGCTAAATCCGCATTAAATCTTTGAACAAACGCTTTAGGCGTGAATACACCATCATTTCCAAACGGAATTTCTCTTAACAAGAAATAACGAACCGCATCTAACCCATAATTTTCTACTAAAAATTGCGGATAAATAACGTTTTTCTTGCTTTTTGACATCTTTTCACCATCCATCAATAACCATCCGTGGGCGAAAAGTTTTTTCGGCATTGGTAATCCTAGTGCTAATAAAATCATAGGCCAATAAATCGCGTGGAAGCGAATAATTTCTTTTCCTAATAATTGGACATCTGCTGGCCAATAGTCCATATCATTACGTTCTTCTAACATAGTAATATAGTTAGTTAGGGCGTCTAACCACACATAGATAACATGATTATCATCGCCCGGCACCGGAATTCCCCATTTAAAGTTAGTACGTGAAATGGCAAGGTCAGGAATTCCATTTGCAAAAAAACTATTAATTAATTCGTTTTTACGCGACGCTGGTTCTATCAGAATCTCATCATTTTCAAGCATTTCTTTTACGCGATCAGCATATTTAGAACATTTAAACATATATGTTTCTTCTGTTACTGTTTTTAATTCTTTACCACAATCTGGACAACATTTACCATCAACTGCTTGGGAACTAGTTACATATGTTTCACATGAAACACAATATAATCCTTCATAACTTCCGAGATAGATATCGCCATTGTCTTGTAATTGTTTGAAGTATTTTTGGACTTGTTTCACGTGAAACATATTAGTTGTTCTAGAAAAAATATCGTATTGAACATCCATTAAGTGCCATAGGTCTTGGATTTTATCTGCCATTTGGTCGACATATATTTGCGATTCAATATTTAAGCTTTCAGCTTTTTCTTGAATCTTTTCGCCGTGTTCATCTGTTCCTGTTAAGAATAAAACATCATATCCTTGTTGTTGTTTTATTCTTTTTAAAGTATCGGCACTAACAGTACTATAAACATGACCTAAATGTAGATCTCCTGATGGATAATAGATTGGGGTTGTTATATAGAATTTTTTTGCCATCATGCTCCTTAAATATAATTAAATATTCCAACAAAGAATCTTGGAATTGCATAGATTAATTGAAAGAAAATGTTTTCTTTACTTGTTTTTCCTGTATTGATTAATTCAACATCAATTGTTCCGTCTTTATAATATACGGATAAATCTTCACTACCGCTAGTTGGTGTTACTTTTAGTGTCGCTACTGTTTCGCCTTGGGGAATCGATTTTGTCAGGGAATTGTTTGTAAAATACTGTGGATTATAGATAATTGAATCAAATACTAGGCTAGTATTAGCTCCTTTAACTACCGCTAAATTTCGTTTTGGAAAGAAGTTGTCTGTTCCTAATCCATTGTTTTTTACATCTACTTTAACTCGATAATCTGTTCCAAGAATCGTTTCTAATTCAATACGTTTGCTAAAATTAAGCATTTTTGCTGTTTCCGTAAAGCGGGCAGCACGGTTTCGTTCACCATATGCGTCTTTGGCATCAGCAATAAAGGTAATTGTTCTTTTTTCTTCTTGTTCACAATAAGATAAGAAGTTAAATCCGGCTAAGTCACTACTTCCGGTTTTTAATCCTTTAATTCCTTGATATTCTTGCACGCCACCGGGCAACATTTCATTAAATGATTTAAATATGTCGCCATCAAATTCTACTTCTGTTTCTTGAGTATAATTGAGGATATCTTGGTGTTGATCTAAAACGTTAATAGTCATTCTTGCCACTTCTCGTGCAGTTGAGACATTTCCTATTGGGTTTTTCTCATCACCTTCATCTAAACCACTAGCATTTATGAATTTTGTATGACTATATCCTTGATCAATGAATGATTGATTGATTTCTTTTACAAACTGCGCTTCAGTTCCTGATAACGCTTCGGCTAATTGGACTGTTGCTCCGTTGTCAGAAAAGACTAGGGCTAATTCTATTAATTTATTAACACTTACTTCTTCTCCTATTGGTAAGTATAGTCCTGAAGCGTCGTTATAACGATTTTTTATCGTACCAACGTTTTCAGAAATTGTAACCGGTGTCTCTAACGTTAAGTTCTTCTCTGCCATATGATCTAAGAAATAATCTATAACAAAGAATTTAGAAACAGATGCTAAACCTACTTCTTGGTCAATATTTTTTGAACAATAAATTGCTCCAGTGTCACGATCAACAGCTATCCCTGATGTCCCGAAAATTGCAATATTATCTACTGCTTTATTGGTTGGAGCTAGAAAAAGGGCGCTAATAATTAGGAAGAAAGTGAAGAATAAACTTTTTTTATTCTTCACTTGCATATTCACTCTCTTCTTGTTTTTCTACTAATTCACATTTAGCTACACTATCTTCACCTTTAAGACGCATCATTCTAATTCCTTGAGTGGCACGTCCTGCTACTTTAATACTATTAGCAGCCATTCTAATCATTTTTCCTAATTTTGTTATGATTAATAAATCAAATTGATCTAATTGGTCTTGTTCAATTGTACAGAATGCAACTACTGGTCCATTTTTCTCGGTAATGTTAACATTCTTAATTCCTTTTCCACCACGTCCTTGAATACGATATTCATTAGTCGTTGTTGCTTTTCCATAACCATTTGTTGTTAAAGTAAAGGCAACAGTATTAGGACTAGTTGGACAGAAGTCAATCATTTCATCGTCGTTTTCTAATTTTAATAATCTAACTCCGCTTGAAACACGTCCTTGACATCTAATGTTATCAATTTCAACGTGGATCGCTTTTCCGTTTTTACTAGCAGCAATTATGTTATTGTTATCACTAACCGGCATTACTGATACGATTGTATCGTTTTCTTCTAATTTAATTGCGCGTTTACCATTTTTGTTGATGTTAACATATTCATCAAGTTTTGATTTTTTAATCTTACCTTTTTTAGTAATGAACAATAAGTATCCTGAATCGTAGTTTTTGATTGGTAAAATATTAGTAATTAAATCTTCACCTTCAACGTCAATGATATTAACTAGCGGAATTCCTTTCGATTGTCGACTTCCTTCTGGAATGCGGTGGGCACGTTGTTTATACACTTTTCCGCTTTGCGTAAAGAACAATACATCAGTATGCGTTGTTGTACTAATAATACGTTCAACACTATCGGTATCATTTGTTGACATTGCTTTTATACCTGTTCCTCCACGTCCTTGTGCTTTATAATTTTGTGAACCAACACGTTTGATGTATCCTGATTTTGTTAATGTAATAATAATATCAGTTTCAGCAATTAAATCTTCATCATCAACATTTTGATCAAAACTTCCTGCTAAAATTTCTGTACGGCGTGGTGATTTATAACTTTCTTTAATATTAGTTAAATCATCAATAATACATTTATTGATTTTTTCTTGACTAGCTAATGTTGCTTCAATTTCTGCAATCGTTTGTTCTAAATCGCTTAACTCTTCACGAAGTTTATCACTTTCTAATCCAGTTAAACGTTTTAGTTGCATATCTAGAATTGCTTTAGCTTGTTCTTCTGACAATTTAAATTTAGCAATTAATTTTTCTTTGGCTAAATCAGTTGTTTTAGAATGACGAATAATGTCTACTACTTCATCGATATTATTTACAGCAATTACTAACCCATTTAAAATGTGGGCACGTTCTTGTGCTTTTTTAAGTTCAAAGTTTAATTTTCTAACTAATACATCAACTTGGTGATCAATATATGCTTGTAAGATTTCACGTAAGTTCATTACTTGCGGAACACCTTTGTTTAATGCCAGCATATTAATTGAGATTGATGTTTCTAATGCTGTATGTTTAAATAACGAATTTAAGATTACTTGAGGATTTGTGTTTTGTTTTAATTCAATCACAATTCTAATTCCATCTTTATCTGATTCGTCGCGTAAATCTCTAATTCCTTCAATTATTTTATTTTTAACACATTCAGCAATTCTTTCTACTAATTGAGCTTTATTTACTTGATAAGGAATTTCTTTAACAATAATTGTTGGATATTTACTGTCTTCAATTAAGTCGTATTTAGAACGAACGACTACTCGGCCATGTCCTGTTTTGTATGCTTTTTTAATTCCACTATCACCAAGAATTAATCCACCTAATGGAAAGTCTGGTCCAGGTAGGTGTTTCCATAATTCTTCATCACTAATTTCTTGATCTTCAATTAAGGCAATTGTTGCACTAATAACTTCACCTAAATTATGTGGTGGAATATTTGTTGCCATTCCTACCGCAATCCCATTAGCACCGTTTACTAATAAGTTGGGGACATGTGCTGGTAAAACTTGTGGTTCTAATTCTGTTCCATCATAGTTTTCTTGAAAGTCTACTGTATCTTTCTTTATGTCTTTTAATAATTCCATTGATAGTTTCGACATACGGGCTTCAGTATAACGCATCGCTGCTGCCCCATCACCGTCAATACTACCAAAGTTACCATGACCATCTACTAATGGCATACGATAAGAAAAGTCTTGGGCCATTCTTACCATCGCCATATAAACACTACTATCACCATGTGGGTGGTATTTACCGATTACATCCCCTACAATTCTCGCTGATTTTTTATAAGGTTTATCAGCATAGTTACCTAAATCATTCATGGCATATAAAATACGACGTTGTACTGGTTTTAAACCATCGCGCACATCAGGAAGTGCACGAGCAACAATTACACTCATCGCATAATCAAGAAATGACGTGTTCATTTCATCGACAATGTTTTTATCTTTAATTTTGTGACTCATGATTCTCCCTTCTATGCATCAATTTGTGCATATGTTGCGTGTGTTTGAATAAATTCTTTACGAGGAGCAGTGTCCTCTCCCATCAATACTTCAAAGACAGCATTTGCTTGTTGTGCATCTTCTTCGGTTATTTTTATTAATGTTCTAACTTCTGGATCCATTGTTGTTTCCCAAAGTTGTTCTGGATTCATTTCTCCTAACCCTTTGTAACGTTGAATATTAGGATTGTTTCCAATTTGTGCTACGATATTATCTTTTTCTTGATCTGTATAAGCATACTCAATACGTTTTCCACTACTAATTTTATAAAGAGGTGGTTGTGCTATATAAACATTCCCATTTAAAATTAATTCATTCATAAAACGATAGAAGAATGTTAATAACAATGTTCTAATGTGGGCTCCATCGACATCGGCATCGGTCATTATAATAATTTTATTATAACGCAATTTTTCATTATTAAAGTTTTTACCTAAACCTGTACCAATAGCTGTCGCCATTGCGGCGATCTCTGCATTTGCTAAAATTTTGTCTTGTGTTGCTTTTTCAACATTTAATACTTTACCACGTAATGGTAATATTGCTTGGTAATGACGGTCTCGTCCTTGTTTGGCACTTCCTCCGGCACTATCCCCTTCGACTATATATAATTCACAAATATCTGGATCTTTACTAGAACAATCTGCTAATTTTCCCGGTAAGCTTGTTGATTCAAATGTGGATTTACTTCTTGTAAGCTCACGTGCTTTTTTAGCGGCATTTCGTGCTCGCGATGCTGTTAGGGCTTTTTCCACTATTAACTTTGCATCTTGTGGATTTTCCAACATGAAACGTGATAATTTTTCACTCATAACACTAGTAACCGCACTACGCCCATCACTGTTTCCTAATTTTGTTTTTGTTTGCCCTTCAAATTGTGGATTAGGGTGTTTAATTGAAACAATGGCAATTAATCCTTCACGAACATCTTCACCCAAGATTGTTTCATTTTTAATTAAGTTATTATCTTTAGCATATTTTTGAATAACTCTTGTAAGTACCGCTCTAAATCCTTCTTCGTGTGTTCCACCTTCTTCTGTATTTATGTTATTAACAAACGAATAGATTTTTGTTGCATAAGTCTTATTATATGTAAAAGCAACATCAACAATGATGTCGTGATCTTCTCCTTCTGTATCAAAAGGTTTTGATAAAATGATTTCTTTATCACCATTTAAATGTGAAACATAGTCTTTTATTCCACCTTCAAAGTGGAAGATATCTTTTTGTCCTGAACGGTGATCTTCTAAAATAATTTTAATATTTTTATTTAAATACGCTAATTCACGTAAACGTTCTTCTAGCGTGTGATATTTAATAATTGTTGTTTCAGTAAATATTTCTGGATCTGGTAAAAAAGTGACTTTTGTTCCTTGTTTATCTGTTTTTCCTATTTCTTCGACTTCAGTTGTTGGAACTCCGCGCTCATAGCTTTGGGTAAAGATTTGTCCATCACGATAAACTTCAACACTCGTCTTGGTACTTAAGGCATTAACTACACTGGCTCCTACGCCGTGTAATCCTCCAGAATTTTTATAAACTCCGCCTCCAAATTTTCCTCCAGCATGAAGAACTGTCATAATTGTTTGTAATGTTGAAATTTTTGTTTTTTCGTGAATATCAGTTGGAATCCCACGTCCATTATCTGTTACACTAACACTTTCATCTTTGTTTATTTCTACGATAATTTCATCAGCAAAACCAGCTAATGCTTCATCGATGGCATTATCAACTATTTCCCAAACTAAGTGGTGTAATCCTTTCTCGTTGGTACTACCAATATACATTCCTGGACGTTGACGTACGGCTTCTAATCCTTCTAGTACATCAATATCTTTTCCACTATAAGCACTTGTATTTTTTTCCATTCAACTCCTTCACTTTATTATACCAAAAAAGTGGAAAAAATTGTTGGTTATTTCCGTGGAAATATTTCTAATTTCTTATGTGATTTTTGTTTTGTGAAAAAGTGAATTTTTTATTCACATCTTGTGAATTTTTGTTATACTTTGTGTAAGGAGTGTCATGATTGATTCAATTAAATGGCATGATATTCATCAACGTTTTTCACAATTAGTACCTAATGATACAGCTGATTTGATCTTTGAATCATTAGATGTGAAAGAATACATGCAAGATAAAAAAATGGAGATTTCTGCTGATTCTTTATCAATCCATTATTTAAAAATGAATGAGTTTCGTTTATTTAATATTTTAATTGATGTAATTAAGAAATCTATTGGTGGAAGAAAATGGGATTTATGGACTTTTGAATTAGTTGATCAATCTAGTGATTCTAAGAAAAAAGAGAAGTTTATTAAAACCAATAACCGTTATTCACAAACTGCTTTAAATCAATTCTTTACTTTTGAAAATTATTTTAGTAGTAATGATAATTTTGTATTAACCAATACATGTCATGAATTAATTAAAAATTTAAATGATCCAATTAAGATTGCTAATAGCTTCTTTATATATGGACCGAGTGGTTATGGAAAAACCCATATCGTTAACGCTTTTGGAAATGAGATTTTTAATACTTATGATGATTTAAAAATCCTTTATGCAACAGGAAATAGCTTTGTTCAGGATTATGTAGATTCATTTAAAAGTGATAGTGGGAATATCAATTCTTTTTATACTAAATATCGTTCTGTAGATATTTTAATTATCGATGATTTTCAATGGATGGTTGAAAAAGAAAATTCTTTAGATACTTTCTTTAATATCTATGATTATATGTTAACTAGTGGAAAATTAGTTGTCTTGTGTTCTGATACACCTTTAGAACGTTTAGTATTACCGAGTCGTGTTACAACACGGATTAAAAATGGAATTATGATTACAATGAATAAACCAGATTTAGATACTCGTCGTCAAATCTTTGAACATCAATGTTCAAAAACATTAAAAGAAGTAACTTTTGATCCAAAAGCAGTTGATTTGATTTGTCAAAACTTCAATAATCCTCGTGAATTAATTGGGTTTATTCTTAACTTAAGTTTATTCTTAGTTGCTTATAAAACTAATAAAGTAACCGAAGATATGGCAATTGATTTCATTAATGAAGTAGTTAAGACCTCAAAATTAGGGAAGAATGATATAATAGATATAGTTTGTGATTATTTTGATGTAGCACCTAAATTAGTGTTAAAAACAGGTACTCGTGATAAATATAAACTAGCTGGGGATTTTATTATTTTATTTTTAAGTAAAAAACTACAATTAAATCAAAAGGAAATTGCCCGTTTATTTAAATTTAAAGATCACTCTTCTGTTAGTAAACGTTTAAGTATTATCGAAAACACATCAACAACAGAATATCGTGATGATTATATAATGTTAAACAAGAAAATTTCAAATGATAATGTGAATTAAAAATGTAGTTTTTATCTAGCTTTTTTTGAATTTTCACAAAATCACAACTTAATAGTAATAATAATATAATTTTATAAAGAATAATAAAGGAGTTATATGAAATTTGATATTCGTAATGAATACTTAAATAATATTATTAATAAAATACATAATGGTTTAAGTAATAGAAATGTTATAGATGCCTTAAACGGAATTAAAATTAATTGTTTATCTGATCGTATAGAATTTATTACTAGTCGACAAGATTTATCAATTCTATATACTTTGACTAACGATTTTAAAGTATATGAAGAAGGTGAAGTTATTATTCCTTCTAAATTTTTAAGTGCTTTAAATAAAGATGGTGATGGTAATATTACAACAATTGAAAGTAATACTAAAGCAGGAACTGCAAAAATTAAAAGTCAATATAGTGAAATTACTGCTTTAACTTACTCTTTATCTTCTTATCCAAATATTAATTTTAAACAACCTGAAGGAAATTGTATTGAATTAAGTACTAAAACTTTTAAAAACATTTATAAAGAAACAAATCATGCAGCGGCAATGATTAAAGAACACCAATGTTTTATGGGAATAAACTTTGAATTTAGTAATGGGAAATTAATTGCTTCAGCAACTGATGCCCGACGCTTAAGTATTGTTAAACATAATTTAGAATTAAATTATAATGATAACTTTACAATTAATAAAGAATTAGTTAAAATTATATGTAGTTTAATTACAGACGAAAAAACTATGAAAATTTATCACACTAATAAACAATTATTAATCATATTTGGTGATTATGCAATTAAATGTGCTTTAATTGATGAAGAATATCCTGATCTTTCAAGATTAGTATTAAAAGATGAAAACATTAAATATAAATTTAAAGTTAATAAAAATTACTTATTACCAATTTTAGAAAAAATCGAAGAATTAAATAAGAATGTTATTAATCCTAATTTAACAATCGCCTTTGAAGGTGAACAAGGAACAATTACATCAGAATTCCAAGACTTTGGAAGTTTAAAAGAAAAATTTAGTTCAACTGATTTAGAAGGTAAACCAATTAATGTAACGTTAGAACCTAAATTCTTTAAACAAGCACTTAATGCTTTTGATAGTGATATCGTAAGTATTAGTGTTGAAAATGAAATTTCACCGATCTTAATATCTAACGTTGATAATAAAAATAATATTCAAGAAATCAGTCCCATTAAAAGATAATGGAAAAAATTATTTTTCAAATAGAAGATGGTGAAGAATATATAACTCTAGTTAATTTATTAAAATATGAAAATATTATTAGTAGTGGTGGAGAAATAAAATATCTACTGGAAAATGAAATGATTACATACAATGGTGAGGTAGAATTTCGTAAGAAAAAAAAATGTTATCCCAACGATGTAATCCTAGTGGATAACTATGAAATTACAATTAAATAAACAAAAATAACTTTTTGTGTTATAATTTATATGTTAAAAAAACGAATTAGAACTTAAGGAGAAACAAATGGCAAACATAAAATCACAAATGAAAAGAATAAAAACAAATGAAAAAGCTCGTATGCGTAATCGTATGATACGTAGTGATTTACGTACTAATATTAAAAAAATTGAAACATTAATTGAAACAGAAATTAAACAAGCTCAAGAAATGTTACCAACAATTTATAAAAAAATTGATAAAGCAGTATCAAAAGGGATCATTCACCAAAATAAAGCAAACCGTTTAAAATCAAATATTTCTAAAAAATTAAATGAGGATACTCCTGTTAAAAAAGAAGTAAAAGTAGAAAAAAAAGAAGAAAATAGTGAAGAATAAATTAGACCTACTTATAGGTCTTATTTTTATATAACAAGGAAATAAATGGACCAGAATAAGATAAGAAACTTTTCAATAATAGCTCATATTGATCATGGGAAAAGTACATTAGCAGATCGAATTCTCGAACTAACAGATACTGTAAGTTCAAGAGAAATGCATGATCAGCTCCTTGATAGTATGGAATTAGAACAAGAACGGGGAATAACAATTAAGTTAAATGCCGTTCAATTGTTATATAAAGCCAAAGACGGAAATGAATATACATTTCATTTAATTGATACTCCAGGACACGTTGACTTTACATATGAAGTAAGTCGTAGTTTAGCAGCCTGTGAAGGAGCTGTTTTAGTCGTAGATGCTGCACAAGGAGTAGAAGCACAAACATTAGCAAATGTTTATTTAGCAATTGATAATGATTTAGAAATCATTCCGATTTTAAATAAAATAGATTTACCTAATGCTGATCCTGAAAAATATAAACAAGAGATCGAAGATGTTGTAGGATTAGATACATCTAATATTGTTTATACTAGTGCAAAAAATGGAATCGGGATTGAAGATTTATTAGAAGAGATAGTAAAAAGCGTACCAGCGCCAAGTGGAGATCCAAACAAACCATTAAAAGCGTTAATCTTTGATTCTTACTATGATCA
>OJAR01000317.1_pt1 | contig 16441 bp, 16 predicted proteins | sample 1589431 | NCBI WGS metagenome assembly OJAR01 (sample SAMN03283242) | human gut metagenome | biome: human-associated habitat; material: feces | host: Homo sapiens | place: Peru | collected 2012 | reverse complement strand
ATTAGAAGTACCTAATATGCAACAATTGGGTTTAGGGAATATTAGTTATATTAAAACAGTTCCACCAGTCGCTCATCCGTTAGCTAACTTTGGTAAAATGCAAGAAGTTGGAAATGGTAAAGATACGATGACAGGACACTGGGAAATGATGGGTGTAACTTTACATGATGGATTTAAACAGTATGTCAAAGAAGGTTTTCCTCAAGAACTAGTTGATGAATTTGTTAGTCGTGTAGGGCGTGGTGTATTAGCTAATAAAGAAGCTAATGGAATGCAGGTCATTGATGAGTTTTATGAAGAACATGAACAAACAGGTAAATTTATTTTATATACTTCAGTTGATTCAACTTGGCAAATGGCAGCTAGAGAAGATATAATTCCTGTTGAAGAATTATATCAAGCTTGTGAAGTTGCGCGTGAGTTAACGAAAGAACCTAAATATAATGTAGCACGTGTTATCGCTCGTCCGTTTATTGGCAAAAAAGGGGAAGTAGTTAGAACTGCTAATCGTCATGATTATGCCCTAGATCCTTTTGAAACAACTGTTATGGAAAAATTAGTAAATAATAATTTAGAAAGTGTTGCCATTGGTAAAATTTCTGATATCTTTAATGGAGTAGGTGTAAGTAAACAAATTAAAACTAAAGATAATATGGATGGTGTTGATAAAACAATTGAGGAGTTAAAACAAGATTATAGTGGTTTTATCTTCACTAATTTAGTCGAATTTGATTCTGTTTATGGTCATCCACGTAATCCTCAAGGTTACCGTGATGCTTTAGAGGACTTTGATAAACGTCTTCCTGAAATTATTAAAAATTTAAAAGACGATGATTTATTAATTATTACAGCAGATCATGGTAATGATCCAACTTATAAAGGTAATGATCATACTCGTGAATATGTACCAGTCTTAGCATACTCAAAACAACTAAAAGGTGATCACTTAATTCCCCAACGTACAACTTTTGAAGATTTAGGGGAAACAATTTGTGATAACTTTGGTTTAGCAAGTACGATTAATGGTAAATCATTCTTAGGAGATTTAGTTTAATGCAAGTTAGTGTATTAGGTGGTGGAAGTTTTGGAAGTAGTTTAGCCCAAGTATTATATGATAACCACCATGATGTAAATATTTGGGCACATAATGATGATAGTTTAAAATCTTTTTTAAGCGAAGATAATCACTATATTGATCAAGATATCAAAGATCAGATTAATGCTACAACTAATATTGATTGTATTAGTCAATCGCAATTAGTTGTAATTGTAGTGCCATCGTTTGCTTTACGTCAAACAGCACAATTAATGAAACCACATTTAAATGATGATACGATTATCGTATTGTGTACCAAAGGGTTAGAACGTGATAGTTTAAAAACTGGACAAGTGGTCTTACAAGAAGAATTAGGTAATATTAATTTTTGTATTTTATCAGGACCAACTCATGCTGAAGAAGTAGCTAAACGCATGCTTACAGCAATCGTTGCTACTAGTGAAGACGAAGACATTGCTAAAACTGTACAAATGATTTTTAATAATAAAACCTTTAGAGTTTATACTAATACTGATATAAAAGGTGTTGAGTTAGCAGGAGCTGTGAAAAATATTTTAGCGATTGCTGCAGGATTCTGTGATGCTTCTCCTGTCTTTGGTGATAATACTAAAGCATTATTATTAACTCGTGGGTTACGTGAGTTAAAAGTGTTAACTGAATTTGCTGGTGGAAGTCCACAAACTGTTTATGGACTAACAGGAGTTGGTGATTTAATGGTAACAGCTTTTTCTAAGTATTCACGTAATCGTCAATTTGGTGAATTAGTTGGAAAAGGAATGAGTGTGAAAGAAGCGCAAGAAGAAATCGGCATGGTTGTTGAAGGATATTATTCAATGTTAGCTGTTCACCAACTAATCAGTAAGTATGATTTAGATTTACCAGTAATTGAATTAATTTATTATGCAGTATATCATGAAGTAGATATCAATAAGTTATATGATATCGTTAGTATGCGTAGTTTGAAAAGTGAGAATTGATGGAAGATAAACAAATAGCTAAATTTATTAAAAAAGCGGAAAAGAAAAATAAAGCTAAAAAGATAGATAATCAACGTGTATTACTATTACAAAAAGATGAGTTAACCGATTATACTCATCTTTTAAATAATTTATCAGATATCTTATATACAAAAGTAGTAGTTAATTTAAATGAAGTAGATAACAAAACATTATTAAAAGAAATTATTCAAGCTAAATATATATTTATTGATGATTATGATCCACGATTAATTGGTTTTAATTTTGATGAACAAGAAACTATTTTTCTAACGCATAGTTGTGGATATTTATCTGTTCCTTTTGATGAAGTAGATGAATACCATCAACAATTTTTTGCAAAAATGAAACATATTGTTGTAGGTAGTGATTTGATGAAAGATTATTATCAGCAATTATATGATATTGAAGATGATCATTTTATGCTATTAGGGTACTTTTTAAATGATAAATTTCATAGTAAAAAATGGGAACAAAATGCGCAAAAAATTGCTGATGGATATTTAGATTTATTATTTAGAATTAATATTTATTATTTACCTAAAGATTTTGATCGTGATATTAGTCAAGAATTAAAAAGCTTAATGGATAACTTTGATGGAAATTATAATATTTTATATTATTCGCACAACACATATGATCTAGATCCAATGCGTGTGCAAAAAGTATATGAAGAAGATGTTCGTTATATGTTTAATAATGTTAATGTAGTTATTACTGATGGTAATGAATTAATCTTTGAAATGTATAATAATAACAAACACATTAAAGTGTATAGTAATTTAGAAGAATTACAACAAGTAGTTAATGCAATTAAAAACAATGACTTTGAGACTAACAATGAAATGCTAACTCAAGACTGGTATGAATATGATACTGGTGTATGTTGCCGTAGCATTGTTACATCTTTAATGCGTTTAGTATAATGAAAAAATTTATGTTAGTTGCTAGTGCCGGAGGGCACTTAGCAGAATTACAAAAACTTGCATTAGCTAATCATCCAGATAGCATTATTATTACAGAAAAAACCGATAGTGTTAATAATCCAAATTATAAATACTTACGTTATGGGACAAGAAGTAAAATATTCGTGTATCCATTTATTTTTATGAGTAATTTTATGAGAGCTACGTATTATCTATATAGATATCGTCCTAAGTATTTAATCTCAACTGGTGCTCATAGTTGTGTTCCGTTTTTTTTAATTGCTAAAATTATTCTACCAAGAGTTAAAACCATTTATATTGAAAGTTTTGCTAAAGTTAATTCGCCATCAATGACATATAACTTTATTAAAAATAATTGTGATGTAGTTATTGTTCAACATCAAGAATTATTAGATATTTATCCTAATAGTGTTTATTTAGGAGGTGTATACTAATGATATTAGTTACTTGTGGAACCCAAACACAACCATTTCCGCGGTTATTTGAAGCTGTTGAAAATGTTAATGTTGATCAAGCAATTATAATGCAATTAGGACATACTAAATTTGATACTAAACATCAACATTATGATTTTAGTCCTAACTTTAGTGATGATTACAACCAAGCACAAGTAATCATCACTCATGGAGGCGTTGGTAGTATTATGCCTGGACTACTTGCACATAAAATCGTAATTGTAATGCCAAGATTAGCTAAATATCGTGAGCATGTTGATGACCACCAACTAGAAATTACTAATAAGTTACAAAAAGAAGGATATATTTATGTAATTAATGATAGTAATGAATTACAATCATTATTAGATAATCTTGATAATTTAGAGCCAAAAATATATGAAAGTAATAATGCAAACTTTAATCAACAATTTATTGAAATATTAAAAAAATTATAAAAGTGAGTCAAAAGCGCTGGGATAATTTTTGTCCTACCAAAAAAAGATGTCATCATGCTATGGTGATATCTTTTTTCTTTTTCGTAACACCTTTGCATTGTGCTATTTAACAAAATGCTCTAGTTCTTCATTCAGCTCAACAGCTGATGTTGGAGGATTACCTCTTAGGAAATCTTTGTATTGTCCATTTACATTCTCAACCAAATGTCGTATTGCTATTAATCCAACATTCTTCTACTATGGTATAAACTTTTCTAGTTGTAATTGTTTATCAGTTTTGTTTCTAGAGCGTAGTTTCTATAATTGGTTCATCATATAGAACAAGAAATTTAATTGAACAATTGTACATTCTTATTTTTTACAAAAAGTACAAATTTATATTGACATTTATACTTTTGGATAGGTATTCATCAACCCATCTACTAATAGTTCCTATATTGTTAACCATTCATAACAACTTTCTAGCTGCTTCGGATTACGTTAATTCCCCACTAATAACTTTATTTAAAGTAAATTATGATTTTCATCAGTCTTTGTTGAAATTGAAGAAGTAATAATATTAAATAAAACGTCTCACATTTGTGAGACGTTTTGAATTAAATTTTAAATGTTTTTATTTGTTATAGAATATCTTTACAGAGTAGTTATACTGTATGTTATACCTTCAAAAAGCCCTATTTATAGGGTTTTTTGAAGAATCGCTTGACAAGCGGGGGGGGGGTTATGGTATAATAGGGATATCTAGGAAGTATTATGAAACTTAAGAGAAGAATAATTTTTTTTGCAATATTACTTACATTTACATCGGTTTCTGCGGCCGCAATCGAATTTAATAATGATCAGTTTGCGGTTGGTAATGATGTTACTAGCAACACAAATTATGAATTGTTTAAAGACAAACACTCAATTTATAATGTGAGTTATAGTAATGAAAATAGTGATATTTATAAAATAAATTACAACAATCTTTTTGAGGATCAAAACAAGCAGATTTCGTTTAAAAACGAAAAGGTTAAAAAAAGTAAAAAAACATCGTTATTAATGTTATGTTCCTTAACCGTATTATTGTGTTTACTTGTTGTATTTTTTACTAATATCTATTATGCCCATAGAAGGAGAAAGAATGAATATAAAGATTAGTATAAGTGTTGATGGTAATAACGAAAACAAAAAAGTATTTGAGTTTGATAATCGGCTTGTAATTGATGAAACGATACAAACCATCTTAAAGGACGGTTTTGGTTTCCAACCAAGTATAGAATATATTTATTCAATGAGAAACAAGCAAAAAATCCTACCAACTTTAACTTTTGCACAAGCTCAAATATTTTCAGGAGATGATTTATATGTCAAATTATGAAATATTAATGGAATTGTCTCGTTTCAATGCTAGGACACAAAATCAAATTAATATTTTACTGCAAGAAGATGATAATCTTCTGCCCACTAGATTAGAATTTAAAGATAATGCGATTTCTTTTTGTTTTGCTTGTGATGAAGGACGATTGTTATCCAATATAAATTTAACTCTTCAAGAGCAAATGATTGTATTTATGAACTTATGTAAGCTGGAAAAGTTAGATGAAAAAATTGATTTTTCGTTAAATACCAAAAACATTTATATTGACTATAGTTTAAATCCTAAAATATTGTGCCGTGACATAAAAACTGAACATGATTATTCTTTGATCGATAAGATTAAAGCATGTGTTGGAGCTACAATTAATAAAGAATATAGTTATGAAGATTATCTTTGTGGAGGAGTTGATTTATTATCCAAAACACGACTATCCAATCTAGCGCAAGCGACCGATATTGAGAGTTTACAATCTATCTTATCAACAGATATTAATAATATTAAGAAAGATCTTAATAATAATTATATGTTGATTAAAAAACGCAAGATAACCACTAAAAATATTTTTATGTATATTACTCTTATATTATCAATCCTATTATTAGTAACATCAATATTTTTAGGTATTAAACTAATGAAGGAGACAAAACAGATTAATATTTATAATTTATATACTAGTCAAAAATATAGTGAAGTAGTAGAACAAAGTAAATCTTTAAATGTTGATAATATGTCTGAAAATCTACTTTATACTATAGCTAATAGTGTTATTATGAGCCAAAAATTGGATGAATATAAAAAAAATCACTTGTTATCACAAATTAGTGTTGATGGAAATCAAGATATATTAATGTTTTGGGTATTGCTTGGTCAAGAAAAATTTGAAGAAGCTCAAGACATAGCCTATAAGTTAAATGATAAGGATTTATTAGTATATTGTAATCTAAAAGAATTAGATAGTGTCATCAACTCTTCTAAGCTTTCAGCAAGCAAGAAAGAAGAAAAGAGAAAACAAATTGAAGGAAAATTAAATGAACTAGGGGTTAGTGTTAATAAGTAAGGATTATCGTGAATTTATTATATATATTTTTAGAAAGTGAAGTTAAGGTTATTCCACTAAGTATTGATTTAGAGTATAAAAATATATTATTTAAGGTTGATGACAATCAACCTTTCGCTATTAATAAAGGCGAAACTCTTAAAATACCCATTAATGAAATTGTTAATATCGGGGACATTATTTTCATGGCTGTTAATCAAGATCGTTATGAATACGATTTAATAGAACCAATGGTTTTTGGTGTGCATGGAAATTGCAACATTAACAGCATTGAAGCAAGCATCAGTAACAATAAGTTGAGCATAGATAATACTAACCAACCAATTTTTGTCAATAATAAACTAATAAACAATGATGAGATTGATTTAGAAGTGGGGGATAATTTAATTTTTGGTAATTTTGTGTTAGTGTATGGTGGAACTTCAATTATTAGTATAGGACAGCCACTACCTATCAATCAAGATTATAAATTTACTCCCTTTGCAGAGAAATTTGAATATCAAACCAGTCCTAGAGTAAATAAAAATTTACCTGATGAAATAATAGAGATTAAAACTCCAAGCGATAAACCCAAATTTTCTAAACAAGGTATTGCTAGAATTGTAGTTCCTCCGTTGGTTTCGGTGTTAGGGAGTATTGCACTAGCATTTATAACAAAGCGTGGTGCGATGATAATCATAGGGGTTATTACTACTATATGTGCCCTAACTTTTTCTATAACATCGTATTTTCAAGAACGAAATGAAATTAAGAATAAAATTAAATTTAGAGAGCAAAGTTACCACAAACACCTGCTAAAGGTTAGAAAGCAATTAAACAAAGCATACAAAAGTGAAATTGATTATTTCACGTACAATTACCCAAAACAACAAGAAGTAGCCAAGATGGTTATAAACAATAGTCCCCGCATGTATGAACGTGGCATTTCAGATGATGATTTCTTAACATTTAGTGTAGGTAGCCATGCAAGCAAACCAACATATAAATTAACCTATGAGATTGATGATTTAAAATATGATAAAGATAGCTTATTTGATGAAGGGCAACAGGTGTTTGATAAATTTAATTATATACCTGATGTTCCAAGCATTATCGATTTAAAATCAACTAATTTAGGTTTGGTTGGTAATAAATCATTAATTATCAATGAACTTAAAAGAATTATACTTGATTTGTCATTCTTTCAATCTTATCATGACCTTAACCTAGTTTTGCTGGTGGAGGACCAACACAAGAGTGAATTTGATTTTGCAAATTGGTTACCTCATTTTAAAATTGATGAATTAAATTTAAACACAGTTATTACAAGTGATCAGCAACGTGAGCTAGTGTTAGGAAGTATATATAATTTATTACGCGAGAGAAAAACACAACTTGAAGAAGACAACAAAGAAATAAGATTTAATCCACACATAATATTATTAATCCAAGATTTTAAACTCATCATGAATCATCCAATCATGGAGTATTTGCTAGAAACGGATAAATTAGGTATTTCTTTGATTGTATGTGCAGATAACAATTCCGAGTTGATGAAGAATGTAAACACTATAGTATCGCTACAAGACGTATACAATGCTAAGTTAGAATTGTTGTCAGGAAAAGAGAAGAAAATTCGTTTAAATCGCGATAGTCTTCAACCATATAATTATGAGTATTTAGCAAGAACCATAGCAATGTATGATCATAAAGTAGGAATTACTAACAGTATACCGGATATGGTAGGATTTTTAGAAATTTTCGATGTGGATAAAGTTGAGGATCTAGACATTAAACAACGATGGGACATGGCTAACATTCATAAAAGCATCAATGTACCATTAGGTAAAAAAACAAGTAATGAAAAAATGTTCTTGAATCTGCACGAAAAAGCACACGGTCCACACGGACTTGTTGCAGGTACAACAGGTAGTGGTAAAAGTGAAATTATTCAATCATATATTCTTAGTTTAGCAGTTACTTTTTCTCCGTATGAAGTAGGATTTTTATTAATTGATTTCAAAGGTGGTGGAATGGCAAATCTATTTATAGATTTACCACACTTGATTGGAACAATTACCAACTTAGATGGGGCAGAAAGTATGCGAGCACTTGCCAGTATAAAAGCCGAACTTAAGCGAAGACAACACATATTTAATGACCATAATGTAAATAATATCAATTTATATAATCAATTATTCAAAGAATGGCAAGCTAAAGAGCCATTACCACACCTATTTATTATAAGTGATGAGTTTGCTGAACTTAAAAAAGAACAGCCAGAATTTATGAGTGAATTAATTAGTGTGGCGCGAATAGGACGAACGTTAGGGGTGCATTTAATTTTAGCTACACAAAAACCTTCAGGAGTAGTAGATGATCAAATTTGGTCTAACTCAAAATTTAAGTTAGCTTTAAAAGTTCAAGATGAATCTGATAGTAAGGAGATGTTAAAAACTCCTGATGCTGCTCATATCACCCAAACAGGAAGAGCATATTTACAAGTAGGAAATAATGAAATATATGAACTGTTCCAATCTGCATGGAGTGGTGCGCCCTATATGCAAAATGCTAGCAACGAAGTTGAGATAGATACTAATATTTATGAGATTAATAACCTAGGCCAAAGACAAGTTATCAATAAAGATTTGAGCAGCAAACAACAAGATAAAACTGTTACAGAGCTAGATGCTATAATTAATGAAATTAAAAAAACTTATGATGCAAATAATTATCAACCCGTAACTAAAGCATGGTTACCTAGCTTGGCAGAACAAATTGTTGAGCCAACTGAAATAGCAGATCACTTAGAAGCTTTAAGTAGTGTGAATGCAACATTTAAGTTAGGTATTATTGATATCCCTGACCAGCAAGCGCAAGAAGAATATGTAATCAATTTAGATAAGGATCCTAATGTTATTATATATGGTTCTGGTGGTTATGGAAAATCGTTAGCATTAGGTACAGCGATTATATCATTAGCAAAACAAAACAATCCACAATTGATAAATATCTATACATTAGATTTTGGTAATTCTGGATTGATAGGATATAAAAATCTACCACATGTTTGTGATTACATTTCTTTTGATAATGTAGATAAGTTACCTCGATTAAAAAATAAAATTTCTAAATTAATTAGCGAAAGAAAAACACTATTGGCACAATATAATGTAACCAACGTGAAGATGTATGAAGAGTTAACAAATAACTGTATTGAGCGTATTGTGATCGTTATTGACAATTATGAAGTTATTAATGATATTGATGAGACATTTAATAAATTTTTAGAAATTACATCAAGAGATGGTTCTAGCTTAGGAATTACCTTTATAGTTTCTACCAACAAAACCGGAGCTATTAAGGCGGGGGCAAAAAACAACTTCAATCACTATGTTTCATTATTTATGAATGATAGTGGAGATATGATTGATGCTGTTGGTCGATGTCAATATCCATTAGCAGGCAAAATAAAAGGGCGTAGCATTGTTAAATATAATAATAGTATTTATCAAATGCAAATTTATTCGCCAATATCTTTTGAAAACGATATTGAATATGTAAAAAAATTAAGCACATTAGTTGATACAATAAACAATAAATTTGATGGAATTAAGCCAAAAGGTATTCCTGATTTATCAGACGATTTTAACACAAATGATTGGAATCAATACGAATATGCCGATGAAAATCAAAACAATATAGTTGGTCTTACAGCATTAAATTTAGAGAAAATTGGAATTAAAACGTTTAATGAGATGTTTATGGTTGCTGGACCAACTAATTGTGGTAAAACTAACTTTATTAAAATTCTTTTATCTTATCACCAAGATGCTTATATTATTGACTCAGTAGAAATGAATTTAGTAACCTATAAGGATCAACAATATCGATATGTTTATGATAATGTAGCATTTGATAAATTTATTGACGTGTTAAACAAATTGGTAGACAAACGTAGTGATGAGTGTCAACGCTTGATTGATGATGGTACATATTTAACGCCAAGAGAATATGTTAAAAATCAAGAACCTAAATACGTGTTTATTGATGATTATGATGACTTTATTGAAAGATTTAGTAGTGAGAAAGTTATAGATATCTTTAAAAAAGCAATGAAATTCAATGTCAAGTTTATAATAGGCATTAATACAATAACTCCAAAATCATCAAGTAGCAGTATGTATCAAGTAATTAAACCAGTTAAAGATGGTGTGGTTTTAGGTGTTGAGAGTACGTATTCATTATTGAATTTACCTAATAAAGAAGTGCCACAACCAAAATATGGAGTTTTATCAACCAATGGAGAATTATTCAAAATTAGAATTCCCCAATTTAAGGAGTAGAAATGAAAAACAATAGATTGTTACCAATCGGGACAGTTGTGTATTTTAATGATTTAGAAAAAACATATATGATTGTTGCACGAGCTATGCAAGTGCAACAAGAAGGAGAAATCAAAACATATGATTATGGAGCATGTATGTATCCTGAAGGTTTTGTTGATACTAAATTAATTTATTTCAATGATGAAAATATCGATGAAATACTATTTAAAGGGTATGAAGATGAAAACGAAGAGGAACTATCGGCTTTTATTATTAAAAGAGCAGGAGAATATTTATCCACTGACTTTATGATTGAAACAAGTGAGGAGGAGTGGTAAAATGCAAAAACAGTTAAATAAAATACTATACTTTTGTTTAGTGCTAATAGTTTTAATATCAGCGTTAATGATAGGACTTTTTAAAAATCAATATTATGCACAAAATACAAATTTACCTATTGCTGTTGTTGATCAAGATACTGGAATTAATGATGAAGGAAAAACAATTTATTATGGTAAAGAATTTTTAAAAACCATCAACGACAAAAGTATGTACAAGTCTGTTAGCTTAACAGAAGCTAAAGAAGGTGTTGAAAACGATATTTATTGTGCGTATGTAGTAATACCGGACAACTTCTCAAAAAATATCGAATCGATAAAAACCACACCAACTAAGTCTGTAGTTGTCTATGGTTTAAATAGCAAAAGTGATATTAATGATACACTAAATAAATTAAATACAATAGTTGGTAGTTTGGACACTAATATAGCAAAAGGCTATTTAACTACCTTATTAAATAATGTTAATGGAGTAGATAATAATATTAGTGGTATTGTAAGTACAATTCAAAATCAAAACGTTGTTATTAATGGTATTCAAAACTTTGAATATATCACCACTGTAGAGCTAACAGCCAGTGATACTTTAGTAATTAATGACGAGATGCTAAAAAACGCTTTACAGCAAATGACAGATATTCAACCAAATCTAAACAATCAATTAGAGAATAGTGTGTTAACTAATCAAAATTCTTCTCGTGAGAAGCTCTTTACTAACATTAAATCTTTAAACATTGGTCTAGAACAATTAGAATCAACTAAATATTATGAAGTCACAATTCAACAATTAGATTTAATGCAAAACTTTGTGTTAAAAAACAAGGATAATCAACCTATTTCTATTTTATTAGATCGTACTTCTGGACAATTATTAGTTAAAAATAATAATTTAATCATTAACAACCCAAATCATTCTGAAGATGTTGGAGGAAATCAAGGAGAATATATAAATATAGTAGATATTAATAATCAAATTGTTAAGTATGTACTTGATAATAACCCTACTTCATTAAATATTTTAGGAAATACTTTAGAAATATATGGACATAATATAGGCATAGATATTTATGCTAATAAAATGCAACTTAGAAATGCTACTAAAGTTAGATTAAACAATCAATACTATTATCCTGATCCTAATTCAGGTATAATTAATGTCCAAATTAATTCATCTAGTATCAATAATCCTGAAATAGATAAATTAAAAAACGATCTACAAACACAAGTTAATTATAATAAGTTATCGGCCAGTATAATTCAAGAATTAGTTGCTATCAATAACAACAATCCGACTACAAGTGTAAATGATGCAATAAACCAAATTACTTCTAATAATGATGTAAATGGATATTTTCAACCTTTTGCAGACATATACAAGCACCAAGTAATTGATTATATCAATAAAGTTACCCCGGATTTCTTTAGCAACATCTTATCAACATATGTTGCAAATGAAACAGTTGTTAATAATTTAGTTGGAAATGAATATGTTGTAAGTAATATTAAATTTAGTATTACTGATAACTTCACTTATGTTCCTCCTAAATACTTTGAAACAATTAATACGCAAAAAATTGTAGCAGATAGCATCTTCAATTTAAATGAAACTAATAAACTGGCAAGTAGTTTAGATCCAACTTTAACTAATTATGAATCAAGTATCCCGAAATCGATCAATTACCAGTTTATTACAGGGCTTATTAAAGAGATAATGGGTCAGGTAAATAATGTTATTGATAATACCAATAGTCAAATTGATAACATGAACAATAACAGTCTTGAAAACTATGATAAAGTAACTCAATACGTATCTGATACTAAAGAGAGTGTGATTAACAACACTAATGCCAAAGTTGAGCAACTTATCAACGAAAATAATCAAAATATTAATGATTTAAATACAAATAGTCAAAAATTTAACTATTTAAAAGATGGTAATGTTATTAATACTAAATTAGTAGATTATATGGTTTCAAGTATTGATTTAGAAAATCAAACAACTGTTAGAAAAAATGAAGAAAAAGATACTGACTATAGAAATATATTTATTATAACAGGAACTTTAGTAGGTGCAACAGCTATAGGAATAGCTATTTATTATCAAACTCGAAAAACACAGAAAGGGGGTGATTAGAATGGCAAAATTAATGGTCGATTATGACGGATTAGTACAAAATAAAAACGACATAATCAAACAAAAAGATCAATTTGATGAAACAGTTAAAGCTTTAGAAAACATCATTACTGATATCCAAAACAACTGGGTTGGTCAAGCTGCAGATGCTTATGCAGAACAATTCCAAAGCTTAAAAAGTGATGGATTAGCAAAAGTTGACGAATTATTACAAACAATTTCAGATCAATTACAATCTATTTGTGATGGAAGTAATGAGTTTGATAGCAACATGGCTGGTCAAATTAGACAATAGTTGTATGGGGGTTTATCCCCCACACTATTAATTATTAAGGAGTTAAAATGGGGAAAAATAAATTAAAAGTTGACAGCAAAACTCTAAATAAAATACAGTCAACCCTACACAGTTTTAAAAGTTTAGACACAACAAACATCCCTTCACATTTAGGTAATACTAATTTGCCAAAAATTGCAGAATATAAAGAAGCAATAGAAGAATATAATAAACTACAAAGTGAACTACTTAACAAAATCCAAGAGTTTCCAGAAATGTTATATAATGTAAATGATGGATTTGTACAATATGATTTACAATTAAAGGATAGTATTGACAAATAATATTGATGATCAAGTAAAAGTTATTAAAAATTTAACAGAAACTTTAGATATATTAGAAAATGGGATGATCGATACTCAATCTAATGATGTTGAGTACAATGAACTTTTAGAAGAGAACAATAAAATTAGAAAAAAATATTTAATAGCAATAGAAGAAGATTTAAAGCTAGAAAAAGGTAAACTCAATAAAATGTTGGAAGGTAGTGAATTATGAATTTAAAAGATTTATCACTATATAATGTAGTAGGATTAAATAAAATTGAAACACCACTCCACAGTTATGAAGATATTAGAAGTAATGAATTTATACAGTGGTTATATGATATAGACGCAATGTTATATGAAGAATTGTGCTTTGAAGCAATGTTGATACCTTGTTCACCTTTATTGATTGAACTAGATACCAATAATTTAAGTGAATGCTTTATCGGTTATGCAATAGGGTGTGATTTTGAACAAATTAATGATGATGGCGAAGCAGTAATTATCAACCGTGTAGAATTAAATGATGCAATTTATTTTTGCGACAGGCTTATTATTGAGGACAGCTTTAAACAAGGTAAAGCAAATATCACATCTTATTTTAATGAACAGCAAATTGATATAAATAATATTAATAAAATTTATATTTTATTTAGTCAAGGTGTATTTAGTGAAAATAACGATGAAATTGAGTATTTTTTGGAGATGAAAGATGAATAAGATACAAAAAAATGAATTCAGTCTATTATATCGAGATATGTACCATTATCGATTAAAAAACAATTTAGTTCAACTTACTGATTTTTTTAAAGAAATGTTTTCGACAGTTAATTACGATGACAGTTCAACGATATTAAATCCATTAATATTCGCAATGCGGAATGTGGCTGAAAATGGCGATATTGATATGGATATTCTTTATCATGATAAAGACTTGATTACTAGTTTGCCAGTAGAGTATTTCTCACATTATACGATTAATCCTGGTTTTAGTGTTGATTTAAAACCCGATTATACATATAATTTTAATATTGCAATGAGTAAAATTACTAAAATGTTCAACCAAAAAAACTTTGAACCACGTTCTTATCCAATGATTATTATCTTTAAATCAGAAAATAAAGTTATGGTTAAGTTGTGGGTAAGTGTAATAAAAGTAGGAGATTAAATGGGATATAAGGTTTATGGAAATGATATTCAAGAAATTTATAATGTCAAAACATTGTTAAATCATAGAGTTAAACAATATGATGCGATTATTAAAGATATTAACTCAGCTACAACAGCTTTAAAAACCAATTGTGATGGAGAATATGTAACAGCACTAATTATAAAATTAGATCAAATCAAAACAGCATTGAAACATCAAAAAGAAAACAGCTTACATTTAATTAAGCTAAGCACAAAATTTGTTAAAATCTTTCATAATGATTGTCATAGTCTTGATTTAGATGAAGATTTATTATTGCAAAACCAATCAATAATATCGCAGAGAATAAATGCTTTAGATACAGTTAAAGTTTCGTTATTAACGGATCACGCTTTGCAATTACACCGTCAATATATGAGAAATATCTCATCACTAAAAAACAACAATAACAAAAAACTTAAAATGTTAAATAATGCAGTTGATAATTCTAACCAAATAACAGTTAATGATATTTACAATACTTTTAAAGTTATAAGAAAGTTAGCTGCTCAATCAATAAAGGCTGCTACTACAGTCAAAAAGATTAAAACGTATTGTCAAACAGTAAAAGAGTTAGACAAAAGAAATTTTGTTTGGAGGCGCCGCGACCCTAATAAATACGTTGGTAGAGAAGGTTTTGATAAACAATTACAAGATATTTATGATAAATATCCAGGGTATTGTGTAGACCAGCGTCCAAAATACAATTTTAACAAAAAAAGCAAATGGCATTATAGAGGAGAAAGATTTAAAAACAGCTTAAAATCACAACTTAAAAGTGATTGGACTTATGAAGGATTTACAGATAGCTGGAAAAATGCTTCAAAAGTTGGAAAAGTAGCGAAAGGGTTAGGAGTTGCAGGGACATTAATTACAATTTTTGATGATTATAACGACAACATAGGTTCAAAAATCGCAAATGGAGAAACTCCTGGCGTAGTGGATGTTGTTAATACAGCCACCGATATCGGTGTTGATCTAGGAGCGGGTTATGCGGCGGCGGCTGCAGGTGCAGCAATCGGTGGACCAGTTGGCCTAGCTGCAGGATTTGCAATAGGTGTCGTAGCAAATTGGAAATGTTGGGGTGGGAAAAGTGCCGTAGACTGGGCAAAAACTAGTGTTAAGTGTGTAAATAATTGGTTATTCAATGGCTCTTAATAATTTATTTCTACGTCTTTGTAAATATTGTTCAGAAGAAGCCGGTTCAATTGACTGGTCTTATGAAATGATTTTCCCAAATCTTGTTATAGATTTTCTTAATTGTTTTGCTGTTTTCCATTTCCCACAAACAAACGATACTAAAACTTTGACTCTATATAGTATTTTATCTTTCAGTGATATTGCGATAATAATATGTTTTTACTTACTAACTAGATTCAATGCCTCATACATGATAACCAAATTATTTGCGATATTACACTCGTTGTTTTTTGGAATATGTTTTTATTCTATGTTTATTGTTTGGATAGGTATAGGTTCAGAAAGATATTTTATATTCAATATCTATTTTTCTATACCTGTGTTTATTATTTTAATGTTAATAGTTATGTTTTTGATGTTATATG
>OJAR01000315.1_pt1 | contig 16581 bp, 12 predicted proteins | sample 1589431 | NCBI WGS metagenome assembly OJAR01 (sample SAMN03283242) | human gut metagenome | biome: human-associated habitat; material: feces | host: Homo sapiens | place: Peru | collected 2012 | reverse complement strand
CGACTCTCACCGGTTCGATCGGTGTGTTCTCCGCCATCCCTGAGTTCGGGAAGACTCTAAAGGACATAGCGCACGTGAATATGGTGCCGGTCAAGTCCCACAAGCATTCCGATATGCTTTCGCTGACCCGTCCGTTTGACGCCGGGGAGACAGCCTGGATGCAGGTCTATGTTGACGACATCTACAACAGTTTTGTGAGCATAGTCGCGCAGGGACGTGATATGACTTTCGAGGCGGTGGACGAGATCGCTCAGGGACGTGTCTGGACCGGAGCCGACGCACTTAAGATCGGTCTCGTGGACGAGATCGGAACGTTGGAGGATGCGATAAAGTACGCGGCGTCGATGGCCGGGGACGCCGATATTGAGAACTGGGGTATAGCAAGTTACCCTAAACCTTTGACGATTATGGAGCAGTTGCTGCAGCAGTTTGGCAAGACCACTAACCCGGAGGAGGCCATGGCCAACGCACTGGCCGGAACTCCGCTGGAGGGCGTGGCGAAGAATCTGCTTGACTGGCAGAGGAGCTGGGCGAAAGGCCAGGGAGACCTTGTCTTCGCGAGAATGCCGTTCGAGATAGAGATCAGATAAGACGGATCACTGTGACGGTGGCTGTGGCCTTCGTCACCTTCACGGAGTCATCGATGCGATGACCTACCAATGCGAGAATATGGAAGCCTTCGTCAGCGATGACGAGGGCTTTTTTCTTTTCAAGAATATCAAGTTTAAGGTCCACGAACATATCACTGAGCTTCTTGCGGCCACGCATTCCAAGCGGGCGCATCCAGTCGCCTGGTTGCCAATGTCTTATTGTGAAAGGGAACGGGAGATCCAGTTTAGTCTCTCCTACGCTTGTCTTCACGTCCTTCACATCGTCCGACAGCGAGACGGAGAACTTTATTCCGTTCAATGAATATGTTCCTGGGCCATTGATGGTTAGGTCAGTCGCTTCGGCAAGTTCTGCGACCGGAGATATAACAATCTCCCGAGCCGAAGTCACGGCAAGATATTCATCAGCAACGAACGTCCTGCCACTGACGGTACCGTCACTTTTCAGGACAGAGGCAAGGTCCGCGACCACGGAGGAAGTGAACCCGAAAGGTTCCAAAAGACGGAAAAGGACATATTCCCAATTCTTGTTAGCCGTAAGCTTCTGATGGTCAATAACAGGAAGGCCATTACCATCAAGCCGTACAATCTCCTCCGAAACCGAACGGACATATTCATCAGCGATGGATTGAACCTGCGCGAACCGCTCCATATCCTCGTTCAACGTTGTCAGGAACGACGGATTCAACCTTCCAAAAAGCGGGAATATCTCATTGCGGATGCAGTTGCGCTTGTAGGCGGAATCAGCGTTGGTGCTGTCCTCGTGCCAACACAGCCCGTGCGATACGGCATATTCATAAATATCCCCGCGTGAGAAATCGAGAAGCGGCCGGATAAGCCGGGCGTCCGAACCCAGAAGGGACGAACTGCGGCGCATTCCGGTCATTCCTTTCACCCCGGTGCCACGCAACATATTCAGAATCATAGTCTCAGCATTGTCGTTGGCATTGTGAGCGACAGCCAAAGCGGCAAATCCTCGCTCCCGACAGACCTCCGCGAACCAGGCGTAACGCAGCTCTCTCGCCGCCATCTCGATGCTTACACCATTCGAGGCGGCATATTCCTCTGTGTAAAAATCTGTTTTTATGAATATGACGCCGTGGCTTTCGGCCCATTCCCTGACAAGAGTCTCGTCCGAGTCACTCTCCTCTCCCCTCAGGTGGAAATTGCAGTGAGCCAGCGCGAAACACCTCCTGACCGAGGAATTGAGAAACAGCTCCGCCATACACATCGAGTCAACCCCGCCGCTGACAGCCAAAAGAACCGCCTCTCCATCAGGAAGCAGCCCTTTCAGGATTCTGTCAAAACGTTCCTGCATATTCAGGAATTTTATTTCTTGCTTGCGAACGTGTACGTGAAGCCGAACTGGAGAGCCTGCGCGAACTGCACCCTCCTGCCGGTGTTGCCGTCCTTGTCCGTGACGAGGACAGTGTCGTCGTAGATGAGGTTGGTCGTGATGTTCAGCGAGAAGAACCTGCTGAGCTTCCACATCATACGGGTGTCCCAGTTCACACGGATGTTCTTCGGATTCTTCAGATAGTTTGAGAACAGGAGCAGATGCGTCGAGCCCTCGAAATTGTCATTGACCTTGAGCTTGGCGTCAGCAGTCAACTGCGCACCGAACTCGAAACGGGCTGGTTTATAATAGTTTCCAGTCTTGTAGTAGATGTTCTTGTCATCCTTGGCGTCCGGATAGACCTCGGTATCCTCGTACTTCTTCTTCCTCCCCATACCATAGTTCTTTCGCAGCTTCTCGCTTCCGACGATTGTGAAGCCTCCTGTGATAGGCGCCATATTGACCGTCAGCCATTTGCTCGGCACCCAGTCAATACCAAGACCCAGATTGACAGTTCCCGGAGAAAGAATGCTGGACTTGAGCACACGGGCGTTTCTCCAATCCTTGCTGGATGGCTCCTTGTCCTCCTCCACGGCCGGAGTCGGGTAGTTGTAACCGTTGGCGAACTGGCTGAGGAACGTGAACTTGGCGGAGTAGTTCAAAGTCTTTGTTGCCTTGTAGCCCCAAGTGCTCTCGAACAGGATCCGGTCCTTGTTCTTCTGGATGATCGGCTTGTCGGCGGAATAAAGGAATCCGTAGTCCAGCTGGAGACGGTTGTTCCAGTACTTCTCACCTTTCTTCCACTTCGCGTTGCCATCAATGTAGGCGCTCAACGCATAGTTGTTGTAACCTCCCTTCGCCCAGTTCGTGAAACTACTCTGGACAAAGTTCAGGTTCGTCATCAACGACTTGTTCCAATAGTCCGGTTTCGGAGCCACGACCTTTGTCTCTTCCGTCTGCGACAGAAGCTTTGCGGCGGCGGCCGCGGCTGACTGGGCGTTTCTCCATGTCGTGTCCGTCTGCGCGGACGCTCCGAACGTAACGAGCGCAAGAGCCACGGACAGCATTGTTCGTTTAATCGCTTTCACGTTCATAGTCAGTTTATTATATTCCCAATTAATAAGAGATCGCGAACACGACCCTCTGCTTTGAAGGTTTGCCGGAGTAGATGTCCTTGCCCTCCTCCTCGCAGACAAAACTGTCCACAGGGATGCAACGGATCGTGGCCTTTGTCTCGTCCTTGATCTTCTGCTCGGTCTCGGCCGTGCCGTCCCAATGGCAGAGCAGGAACTTGCCTGTGCCGATCTTGGCCTTGAACTCCTCCCAGTCGTCGCACTTCTCAACGTGTGACGCGCGGAAGTCGAACGCCTTCTGGTAGATGGTCTTCTGGATGTCGTCCAGAAGGGCGGCGATTGACTTGTCAAGTCCCTCAAGGGCGACAGTCTGCTTCTCCAGGGTGTCTCTTCTGTGAACCTCTACAGTGCCGTTCTCCAGGTCACGAGGTCCCATAGCCAGACGTACAGGGACTCCCTTGAGCTCCCACTCGGCGAACTTGAATCCAGGACGCAGGGTGTCACGGTCATCAATCTTGACAGTATGTCCTTCGGCCTCAAGGGCTTTCTTCAACTGAGCCATCTTGTCCAAGATCTTCGTGTGATCCTCTTCGGTCTTGTAGATCGGAACCATAACGACCTGGATAGGGGCCAGAGCCGGCGGAAGGACAAGTCCGTTGTCATCGCCGTGAGCCATCACGAGGGCTCCCATAAGCCTCGTGGAAACGCCCCAGGATGTGGCCCACACGTACTGCTGCAGGCCTTCCTTGTCTGTATATTTCACATCGAACGACTTGGCGAAGTTCTGGCCGAGGAAATGAGATGTTCCGGCCTGGAGAGCCTTCCCGTCCTGCATCATCGCCTCGATGGTAAGGGTGTCGAGCGCGCCGGCGAATCTCTCGTTAGGACTCTTGTGTCCCACGATCACAGGCAGAGCCATAAACTCACGGGCGAACTTCGCGTACACCTGAACCATTCTCCGTGCCTCTTCCTGAGCCTCCTGCGAGGTCGCGTGGGCCGTGTGGCCCTCCTGCCAAAGGAATTCGGCGGTGCGGAGGAAAAGCCTTGTGCGCATCTCCCAGCGGACAACGTTAGCCCACTGGTTGCACATGATAGGGAGATCCCTCCATGATGTGATCCAGTTCTTATATGTGCTCCAGATGATGGTTTCGGAGGTAGGTCTTACGATAAGCTCTTCCTCAAGCTTCGCGGACGGATCCACGACAACGCCCTTTCCGTCAGGGTCGTTCATAAGCCTGTGATGGGTGACGACGGCGCACTCCTTCGCGAACCCGGCCACATGCTCGGCCTCCCTGCTGAAGAAAGACTTAGGGATGAAAAGCGGGAAATAGGCGTTCACCGCCCCCGTCTCCTTGAACATCTTGTCCAAGGCCTGCTGCATCTTCTCCCAGATCGCATAGCCATAAGGCTTTATAACCATACATCCCCTGACAGCGGACTGCTCCGCCAAGTCTGCCTTCACAACCAAATCATTATACCACTGAGAGTAATTCTCAGATCTTTTTGTCACTTCCTTTGCCATATAATATTGTTGTTTTTGTCAAATATTCTTATTATTGTGCAATATTCCGAAAGGTATGGATTTTGTTTACAGCAAACAATCGTAGGCCGGCACCTTGGAATACGGCCACGAAGTTACGAATTTATTGTTAAATATAGGAGATTCAGAAATGAAAACACGCACAATCCTCTTTATCTCGGCGCTTCTGGCACTGACTTCGTGCGGTTCAGCGGCGCGGTTTGCCAGTGATGCTTCCAGGCAGAAGTATCAGGATGGAATCTACTATACATCCAATGCCAAGGTCCATCAAGCCGAGGAGGCAGCCACCTCCGCAAATGACGAGGAGACCGACCTTCTGGTAGCAAAGACAAAGAACTCCCCGATCTTCATGAAGAGCGGAGAGAAGGTTGACACTCTGTTCATCCCTGAGAACAAAGCGGCGAGAATAGATTTCAACAACACTGACAACACCACATCCGTTTACCTCTACGACAACGGTTTCGACACCTGGGCCGCCTACCAGCCTTGGTACGCGACGTCATGGTATTCCTGGAACCGTCCTTTCTACACGTCAATCTATTGGGGCGCGAATCCTTGGTACTATGGTGGTTGGTACTCACCGTGGCACTACGACCCTTGGTATTATGGATATTCCTGGAGATGGGGCAGTCCGTGGTATTACAGCGGATGGTACGACCCTTGGTATTGGGATCCTTGGTACTATAGCGGATGGTACGGTGGCTGGTATGGCGGATGGTACGGCGGATGGCATGATCCGTGGTACTACGGAGGATGGGGCTATGGTCATCATCACCACCACGGCCACGACTTCTTCGGTCCTGGCAGCGGACGGGTTTACACTCCACGTCTTAGCACAACCGGCTCAAGCAGAAGAAGCGGAATCGGGTCCTCTTCAAGGAGCGCCGGAGTGAGAAGTTCTTCAATGACCAGATCAAGAAGCGGCATCGGATCAACAAGATCCTCAATGTCAGCGACTACCACAAGGTCTTCAAGCCTTGGCGGACGCACAAGCGGCACAAGGTCATCAATATCCTCGGTCAACAGGCCGGCATCCTCATCCGTAAGATCCTCATCCGTAAGATCCTCATCAGCAAGATCCTCATCAGCAAGATCATCCTCGGTAATGTCTTCGTCTGACAGGTCCTCATCCGTCAGGTCATCGGTCGGCGGCACTGTCAGATCCAGCGGATCATCCTCATTCGGGACCTCTACCGGCTCATCTTCAGTCAGGTCATCCTACGGCAGCAGCCGTTCGTCATCCTCTTCATCCTCGACGATGTACTCAAGACCGGCAAGCGGTAGCAGAAGCTCAAGCGGAACGACATCCAGCGTATTCTCTACAGGATCAAGCAGAAGTTCCTCAACAGGCAGCTACAGGTCTTCGGGATCTTCCTACAGGTCTTCGTCAAGCAATGATTATTCTTCCGGCTCGACGAGGAGCTCAAGCAGCTACTCCACAGGCAGGAGCTCAAGTTCATATTCTTCCGGCAGCTCAAGCCGCAGCAGTAGCAACTATTCCGGCGGCGGGTTCTCCGGTGGCGGATCATCCAGAAGTTCAGGTGGTTCGTACGGCGGAGGAGGCGGCTCCAGAAGCGGTGGCGGAAGAAGGTAACCATTAAAACAATAGAAATAATGAGAAAGGCAATGTTCACTGCGCTTTTGTCATTGACCGCGGTAGCGGCCGGGGCGCAGACTATGTACGACGGGCTGACATTCAGCCAGAACAACTACTACGGAACGGCAAGGTCGATCGGTATGGGCAACGCGATGACGGCAGTCGGCGGGGATCTCGGCTCAATAGGGATCAATCCTGCGGGATCGGCAGTGGCGGGATACTCCCAGTTCACGATCACGCCGAATCTCACGCTCAGTTCGATGAACTCCTCCTACAGCGCCTACCCTGTCGGAGGAGTTGACAACTTCTCCAATGAGAGACGCGAGAGTCTCACCAGATTCTCGATGCCGAACATCGGTGCGACATTCAACTGGAAAACCGGCAGCGGGAGCGGTCTGACCGCCATCACTTGTGGATTTGTCGTCAACGGGACGAACAATTTCACCGGCAAGATGATGGCAGGCGGCAGGAACGACAAGACAAGTTACATCAGCTCCATGGCTGTGGCGGCCGAAGGTTATGACATGGATTTCCTTAACGGATATTCCATCAACAGCAACAACGAGAGAGTAGACAGAGGTTGGGACTACCCCTACTACTACCCTGATGATTACACCAATGACCCTAACAAAGGCTCATACGCGCCATGGAATGTGATCGCGAACGTCCAGGCAGGAGCGCTTTCCAATTTCGGAGACTCTAACGATCCGGCCTATTACTGGCGCTACATAGGTGCGACAGAAATCTATGAGCAGACTGGAGAGAAGGATGCCGACGGCAACTACATCTACAACATTTCCCTTCCTGGAGCGTTGAACCAGGCATACGGCAGGAACGTAACAGGAAGCAAATACGACGCGTTGCTCAATGTCGGGTTCAATTTTGGAGAGACGTTCTTCCTCGGAGCGAATCTCGGAATAACCTCCCTCAACTACAACTATGATGAATATTTCAAGGAAGCCGCGGAGAACCCGTCGGCATTCGAGATGGACTTCGGAGAGAAAGGCAAGACCTACTTCAGCGACTATCGCACCCGTTACTCCTACACGGCGGACGGAAGCGGAGTTTACGGCAAGTTCGGATTTCTTTGGAGACCTGTGGACGGGATACGCATAGGTGGAGCCGTCCAGACACCGACAATCATGGAAATCAACGAACGTTGGAGACAAGATGTCAATGTCAACTACACCGACGCCTCATTCAACGGGTCGGCCAAGACGCCTGAGGGGGATAATTCCTACAGAATACGCTCGCCTTACAGACTCAACGCCGGAGCGGCGTTCACCTTCGCCGGGATGGCTCTCATCAGCGCGGACTACGAGATGACCGACTACAGCACGATGAAGTTCACGAGCAAGGAAGGCGGATGGAATGACGACAGTTTCAGAAATCTGAATGACGAGATACGTGACTGCATGGGAGTGTCGCACATGGTCAGGATCGGTACGGAATTTAAGCCGGTACCGGAATTTGCGGTGCGCGCCGGCTACAATTTCACCACCACTCCTGAATATGTATATAACGGAAATGAGAAGACGAAGTTGAACGACAGAATCAACGCATTCTCCGTAGGCTTTGGATATTCATCAAACGGATCGTTCTTCGCGGACATCGCGGCAAGGCTGACTATGCTGTCGGACGAATATATCTCACCTTACGCCGACTACCTTGAAGATCTGGCTTCTCCGATGATCCTCAACAAGAGGGACCTCTACAGCATCACGGCGACCTTCGGGTGGAGATTCTAAAGGTTTTTCAGATAGGAGATTGAATCCGGACCTTCGTTGAAAAGGAGGTCCATGATGGAAAGATTCGGAACGAAACCGTACTTTCGGGCAAAGACCTGGAAGTACGGTTTTTCCAGATTCAGGTCTTTCAATATGTTGTCCGGACGTTTCGGGTGGATGAGTTCCCGGTAATCCATTCCGTAGCGGCCGGAATCCAACGGAATCTCACGGGAACGGACGGGGACATATTCATCGGTCATCCTCAGGTCCACCGAGACGCCGGTCTTCCGGAGGAAGAACCTGATCAGTTGTAAATCAAGGTCGAACAACGTCTCTGGTTGTGAATCCAGGATTCCGAACAGTTCGTCCTTGTAATATTCAAAATAAGCGGAGGACTCGTAGGCGGACGCAATCGCCCGTTCGGTACGGATCAGCCAAGGAGTCGAGTAATCCACCTTGATCTCCGTTATCGGCAGCTCATGGGTTCCGCTTTCGTGAATGATCGGGAAATTAAGGCTCTGAGGGCCGTCGGCGGCATAGTAACGGAAGCGGTTCCTCCAGGATTGCTTCTGGTAATGCTCGCAGGCCTCAAGATAAACGACAGAAGGCTTCACCCTGTCCGGAGACAAGATGAAGTCTTTAGCCATCAATGCGAAATAGCTGATCGGCGGGAACCAGGCCACACTCAGCAGCACCGCCGCCTCTTCTTCAGACCTATTCGAATTCTCCCTTCTCGTGGGAGTCGTTTGCCCTGATGATTCCACGCTTCGAGCTTCTGATGAAATTCAGGATCGTGTCACGCTCCTCGCTCTGAGGGAATCCGGCCTCGACCTTGGCGCAGCCGTCGGTGATGTTGTAGCCGGAGAAGTAAATCGTGTCGTAGATGTCCTTGATGTTGCGGATCACCTCCGAAGAGAACCCGCGGCGGCGGAGTCCCACGATGTTCACACCTGAATAGCAGATCGGATCGCGGCCGCAGAGGACGTAAGGAGGGATATCCTTGTTGATCTTGGACATTCCGCCGACCATCGCGTGACATCCGATCTTGGAGAACTGGTGAGCCTTCGCTCCGCCTCCGACAATCGCCCAGTCATCAACCACGGTCTCGCCGGCGATGCCGACGAAGCTGACAAGGATGCAGTGATTTCCGACCACGCAGTCGTGGGCCACATGGACGTAGGACATCAGCAGAGTGTTGCTGCCGATCTTCGTCACGCACTTGCCGCTGGCCTTGGTGCCACGGTTGATCGTCACACACTCGCGGATGGTGACATTGTCGCCGATCTCCACGTATGTGACCTCACCCTCATATTTAAGATCCTGAGGGATGGCGCCTACCACAGCACCTGGGAATACCTGGCAATTCTTTCCCATCTTGACGTATGAATATATCATCGCATGCGGATGGATCTTGCATCCGTCTCCGATCTCCACATCGTCATCGATGAAGGCGAAAGGACCGATCTCAATGTTGTCGCCAAGTTTCGCCTTAGGGCTCACTGACGCTAATGGTGAAATTGTGTTCATATTCTAAGTGTTTTATCAGCAAGATTTCTCACGGATGGCCTTGGCTGTCCGTGTGTTGATTGTGTGCCCCGGCTTGAAAGCGGTGACCTTGGCCTTGAGCCAGCCTCCGGCGAGCCTCAGATCTCCGATCAGATCAAGAAGCTTATGCCTTCCGCACTCGTTCGTGAAATGAAGTTTGAGATTGTTGAGGTAACCGTTGTCGTTTATGGCAAGCTCAGGCACGTTGAAAAGCGCGGAGAGCCTCTCGACCTGCTCCGGCTGGACCGGATGTTCAACTATCACGATGGCGTTATCGACATCCCCACCCTTGACCAGATTGTTCTGGAACAAGTACTCTATCTCGTGGAAGAACACGAAAGTACGGCACGGGCCGATCTCCTTGGCATAGTCCGTGGACTCATCCCAATGCGCGGTCTGCACACCAAGTACCCTGGAGCCGAAGTCCACGGTGATGTCCATCGAAGGCGCGTCGGCCGGAGTGATTCTCACGAATGAGCCGGTCTTTTCGTCACGGATTTCAATCTCCTCTGGAATAGTGACATATTTCCTGTCAGCCTTCTGTTCTTTCAGGCCGTCCTTGGCGATTGCCTCCACATAATAACGGGCGCTGCCGTCCAGAATCGGAACCTCGACATTGTCGATTTCAACAAGGGCATTATCCACGCCCATTCCCGTCAGAGCTGACATCAGATGCTCAATCGTGGACACAGACGCCTCTCCTTTGGAGATAGTGGTACTTCTGGCCGTCGATGACACATTCTCAGCCAAAGCCTCGACGAACGCGTTTTCACCGAGGTCCACTCTGTGGAACACTATCCCAGTGTCCTCGGGAGCCGGTTTGAGAATCATCTTTGAGATCTTGCCGGTGTGAAGCCCCTTACCATGGAACTCATATTCACCCGCAAGGGTCTTTTGCTTATTCAAAGTCATAATCTATCTTTTGCAGACTGTGTAAAGTTCAGCAGTCTGCAAAGATAGCATGAAATATTTGAATATTCAAGGATTACCCTGCCACTTCGTAGCTATTGGCTACTATTCTTCGCCCTGACGCTTGAATACGGCGTAGCTGCGGAGGTAGTTCTTGAGCGGAAGGGCTGGCGAGCCAAGGAACACCTGGCCTGACTTGCGGATATTTCCGATCACGCCACACTGGGCGCCGATGGTCGTGTTGTCGGCGATGTTCAGATGCCCCGCTATGCCGACCTGGCCGGCAAGAATACAGTTCTTGCCGATCTTCGTGGAGCCGGCGATTCCGCACTGGGCGGCCATCACGGTGTTGTCGCCGATCTGGACATTGTGGGCTATCTGGCAAAGATTGTCGATCTTGACCCCGTTGCCGATGATCGTGGATTCCATCTCGGACTTGTCGATGGTCGTCCCGGCGCCGATCTCGACATTGTCGCCGATGATGACATTGCCGATGTGCTCGATCTTCTCCCAAGTCCCGTCAGGGAGCGGCGCGTTGCCGAATCCGTCGGATCCGATGACAGCGTTGGCGTGGATGATCACATTGTCGCCGATGACCATTCCCGGATAGATGACGACCCCCGGATAGATGATGCAATGCGAGCCGATCACGGTGTTGTCGCCGACATAGACATTCTCGTAGATCTTCGTGTAGTCCCCCACCTTGGCGTGATGCCCGACATACGAATGGCTTCCGAGATAGACCTTCTTGCCGAACTTGGTGGTCAGGAACCATGATGAACGGAAGCCTCTGTGCCTCTTGTCCGTACGTCTCTGGGTGGAGACATATTTCAGGAGATCGGCCAAAGACTTGTAGGCGTCATCGACCCGGACCATCGTCGAGGTCACGGCCTCCTTAGGAGTGAAATCCTTGTTGACCAGCAGGACACTTGCCCTGCATGTGTAAACGTATTTCTCGTACTTAGGGTTGGCGAAAAAACACAGCTGCCCCGGTTTGCCATGCTCGATCTTGGCGAACGATGTGACCGTTGCCTGGGGATCGCCTTCCACGGTTCCCCTGAGCACCTGAGCCAATTGCTTTGCGGTAAATTCCATCTTCTTTATGGCGATTAAATCTACAATTTCCAATTACGGAATGCAAAGAAAGCAATTTATTTTCATATTCACTAAAATATTCTTATCTTTGCATCGTTGTGAGAGATAGGGGACGAAAGCGTCTCCTATCTTTCGCTTTGTAAAACCAGACTTTATGCGGAAAGAACAGATCATAAGCAGCATTGAGGAGGCCGTGCGCGCCCGCGGATGCTTCATAGTCGATGTCTCGGTCAGCAATGACAACGACATAGTGCTCACCATCGAGAAAGAGGTCGGCGACATGGACCTTGAGGATTGCGTTAGCGTCAATGACGCTTTCCTGGCCGCTTTCGACAAGGACGCGGAGGACTATTCCCTGACCGTCACATCCGCCGGACTCGACCAGCCGTTCAAGGTTCTCAAGCAATATGAAAAGGCGGTTGGCTCCGCTGTGGAGGCAAGGCTTAAAGGCGGGAAGAAGATCATCGGGGTGCTCACCGGAGTGGACGAGGCAGGAATATGCCTGAGATATTCACAGAAAGAAACGGTGGAAGGCAAGAAGAAAAAGGAACTCGTGGAGCACGAGGACCGCATCGGGTTCGCGGAGATCAACTCCGTTGTGCCGCACATAGTGTTCAAGAAATAAGAATATCAAGAATATAAATATGGAAAAGAAAGAAGAAATCACTCTTATTGACGCCTTCAAGGACTTCAAGGAAGAGAAGAACATCGACAGACCGGTGATGATGGGTGTGCTCAAGGACGTGTTCCTCACCCAGATCGCCAAGACCTATGGCTCGGCCGACAATTTCGATGTCATCATCAACGTTGACAAGGGAGACTGCGAGATCTACCAGAACTTCGATGTGGTCGAGGAGGTGGAGAATCCTAACACACAGATCACTCTTGATCAGATCAAGGCCGAGACCGGTGATGACGACTACGAGATCGGGGATGTCTATACCAAGAAACTCTCCCTCGCGTCTTTCGGTAGAAGAGGAATCCTGAACATCAGGCAGAACCTTCAGGGCCGCATCATGGACATCGACAAGGCGAATGTATTCAAGGCATATTCCGACAAGATCGGCGAGATATTCACGGGGGAGATCTACCAGACTTGGTCGAAGGAGGTCATCATCCTTGACGATGACAACAATGAGCTTCATCTGCCTAAGGCCGAGCAGATTCCAGGAGAGAGATTCAAGAAGGGAGACACCCTCCGCGCCATCATCAAGAGCGTGGAGATGAAGAACAACACCACCCCTTACATCACTCTTTCCAGAACATCCAACGAGTTCCTTGAGAAACTCTTCGAGCATGAGGTTCCGGAGATATTCGATGGCCTCATCACCATCAAGAAGGTTGTCCGTGTACCTGGCGAGCGCGCCAAGGTGGCTGTCGAGTCCTACGACGAGAGGATCGACCCGATCGGAGCGTGCATCGGCGTGAAGGGATCAAGAATCATCGGAATCGTGCGCGAGCTCCGCAACGAGAATATCGACGTGCTCCAGTGGACTAACAACACGCAGCTTCTCATCCAAAGAGCCCTCAATCCTGCAAGAGTGTCATCAATCGACCTCGGCAACTCGGAAGAGGACAAGATCAAGGTTTACATGCAGCCTGACGAGGTCAAGAAAGGTATCGGTCGCGGAGGATGCAACATCAAACTGGCCGGAATGCTTGTCGGCAGGGAAATCGAGGTTTGGAGAGAGCTTCCTAAGGACGAGGCTCAGGAAGAGGAGGACGTTCTCCTCAGCGAATTCAGCAACGAGATAGACCAATGGGTGATCGACCGCCTTGAGGCCATCGGATGCGACACGGCCAAGAGTGTGCTCGCGTTCACACCTGAGGACATCGCCAAGAGGGCCGACCTTGAGGACGAGACCGTGGCTGAGGTGTTCAAGATCCTAAGGGCCGAATTTGAAGAATAGTCCAGGCCGAATAGCGGACAATATTAATTTAAAGGGGTTGAATATGGCAGAAATCAGACTAAATAAAATCATCAAGACTTACAACATCGGGCTTCAGAAACTTGTGGACTTTTTGGCCAGCAAGGGAGTTGAGGTCGAAGCCAATCCTAACGTGAAGATCTCGGAGGATCTTCTTCCGGCGATTGACAAGCAATTCGAGAAGGACAAGGCCAACAAGCAGGCTGCGGAAAAGATTGACATCAAACTCAACGAGATTCTGGAAAAGACATCCAGAAAGCAGCAGGAAAGCGCCAAAGAGGAAGAGGATGAACCGGTAAGGGAAACTGTCATCAAGACAACCATCTTCACTCCTGTCGAGCCTAAACCGGAACCTCAAGCCGCTGTTCATGAAGAGACGGAACCTGAGCGCGAAGAGGAAGTGGAGCCGATGGCTGAGCCAGAGCCACAGCCGGAACCACAACCTGAGCCACAGCCTGAGACCCAGGCGCCGGTCGAGGAGCAGGTAAAGGAACCGGAAACGAAACCCGAGGCAGAGCATGTCAAGGAGAGTCTGGTGATCGAGGAGCCTAAGCAGGAAGTCGTGGCCGAATCCAAGCCGGAGAAAAAACCGGAGAAAAAGGTGGATAAACCCGTCAAGAACGTTACCCCTGAGCCGACAACCCCTGCTCCAGGGAAGGATGTCCGTGGCGGCGAGAGACCGCTGAGCAAGCACGAGAGGAAACTTGCGGCCAGACAGAGGGAGGAACAGGCGAAAGCCAGACACCAGCAGCAGGCACAACCTCAACAGCCTCAGGCCAAGGAGGAAAAGCCAGCGGAGCAAAGTTCCACCCCTGGGCTCAAAGTCTTGGGGAAGATTGACTTGTCCCAGTTCGAGCCTAAGAAGGGTAACAAGAAGAGAGAGAGAATAGCCAAGGGAAGCCAGAAGGTTGACGTGGCGAAGGAAGGCAAGCAGGCAGACAACAGTTCCCGCAAGGATAAGAACAAGAATGCCAAGCAGGCTCAGGAGCAGGGCAAGGGCGGCAAGAAGCGCAACCGTGGGACGGACCGCTTCAAGCCGGCCATGACCGAGGAGGAGCAGGAGGCGATGCAGAAGGAGATCCAGAAGCAGGTCAAGGAGACCTACGCCAGGATGAACGACAACAAGAAGAACAACTTCGGAGCCAAGTACAGAAAGGAGAAGAGGGAGCAGGCCGCGGCCAAGTCCCAGGAGGAGATGGCACAGGAGATAGCCGAGAAGAAGGTCCTCAAGGTCACCGAGTTCGTGACCGTGAACGACCTCGCCACCCTTATGAACAACACTCCAGTCAACGAGGTCATCAAGGCTTGCATGGATCTGGGTCTTATGGTTTCCATCAACCAAAGGCTTGACGCAGAGGCGCTTGTGCTTGTCGCCGAGCAGTTCGGCTACAAGGTAGAGTTTGTGACCGCCGACCTCACCGAAGAGATCGAGGGAAGCAGCGAACAGGCTGACCGCGAGGAAGACCTTGTTCCGAGACCACCGATCATCACTGTGATGGGTCACGTTGACCACGGTAAGACATCGTTGCTCGATTATATTCGTAAGTCAAACGTCATCGCCGGAGAGGCGGGAGGTATCACCCAGCACATCGGTGCCTACAACGTGAAGCTTCCAGACGGCAGGAGGATCACCTTCCTTGACACCCCTGGACACGAGGCGTTCACCGCGATGCGTGCCCGTGGAGCCCAGCTCACCGACCTTGCGATCATCATCATCGCGGCCGATGACGCCGTGATGCCTCAGACAGTCGAGGCCATCAACCACGCCCAGGCGGCCGGTGTACCGATGGTGTTCGCCATCAACAAGATAGACAAGCCAGGCGCCCAGCCGGAAAGGATCTACCAGCAACTGGCACAAATGAATATCCTCACTGAGGCGTGGGGTGGGAAATACCAGTGTCAGGAAATCTCCGCGAAGAAGGGACTCAACGTCGACAAGCTTCTTGAGAAGGTACTCCTTGAGACCGACCTTCTTGACCTCAAGGCCAACCCGAACAAGAACGGCGTCGGAGCGGTCATCGAGTCATCCCTTGACAAGGGACGTGGATATCTCGCCACGGTACTCGTGCAGGACGGAACACTCAAGACCGGAGACATGGTGCTGAGCGGCAGTTACTACGGCCGTGTGAAGGCCATGTTCAACGAACGTGGACAGAAAGTGAAAGAGGCCGGTCCTTCGACCCCTGTTTCAATCCTCGGTCTGAACGGAGCGCCGAGCGCCGGTGACAAGTTCAATGTGATGAGCGACGAGAAGGAGGCCAAGGCAATCGCCAACAAGCGTGAGCAGCTCCTGCGGATCCAGGGCATCAAGACCCAGAAGCACATGACCCTTGAGGAGATCGGACGACGGATCGCCATCGGCAACTTCAAGGAACTCAACGTCATCGTGAAGGGTGACGTGGACGGATCGGTGGAGGCTCTCTCAGATTCCCTCATCAAGCTCTCAACCGAGCAGGTTCGTGTCAATGTGATCCACAAGGCTGTGGGAGCGATCTCCGAGTCCGATGTGATCCTGGCCGAGGCTTCGGATGCGGTCATCATCGGATTCCAGGTACGTCCTTCCACGGACGCAAGGAAACTGGCCGACGAGCAGGGAATCGAAATCCGTCTCTACTCCGTCATCTACGATGCCATCAACGATGTGAAGGATGGTATCGAGGGTATGCTTGAGCCTATCAAGAAGGAAGAGATCACCGGAACGGCGGAGGTCAAGCAGACCTTCAAGATCTCGAAGGTCGGAACGATCGCCGGATGTCTTGTCAGGGACGGTAAGATCGCTAAGACGGCGCAGTGCAGGCTTATCCGTGACGGTATCGTGGTTTACACCGGTGAGCTCGCCTCGCTCAAGAGGGGCAAGGACGACGTGAAGGAGGTTTCCGCCGGAATGGAGTGTGGTATCGGCATCGACAAGTTCAACGACCTGAAGGTCGGGGACAATATCGAGGCGTTCGTGATCACAGAAATCAAGCAGACGCTTGATTAAAAAGACGATAAAGTTTTACAGTGCGGACAGCCTCGGCGACATCATGGACGCGGAGGATGTCCGCACCGTTTTGTAGGGCGATGAAGTCGGCGACCTGTGTGGCAGGCAATGCGTCAGCCGGAGTGATGCCCAGAGGCCTGAACAGAAAGCTCTTGCGAGAAAGGCCCACGAGAATATCCTTGTCAAACTCCTGAAGCACAGACATCTCGCGAAGGAGTTGCCAGTTCTGCTCCACGGTCT
>OJAR01000307.1_pt1 | contig 16814 bp, 17 predicted proteins | sample 1589431 | NCBI WGS metagenome assembly OJAR01 (sample SAMN03283242) | human gut metagenome | biome: human-associated habitat; material: feces | host: Homo sapiens | place: Peru | collected 2012 | reverse complement strand
ATCCTCAAGTGCCCTCCGAAGTCTCTGATGGAGGAGGCCATCTCCTACACCTATATGATCCTTAAAAAACTGTCGCTCTACGTTACCGACGGCCGTTACAAGATAGACGACAATATGGTGGAGAACAGCATCAGGTCTCTGGCCGTCGGGCGTCAGCAAGAATCTCCGTGCAAAGGTTCACCCATATTATACTGAGTATCGCCCACTCCAGACGCTCTGCCTCCAGATTCTCAGAATGGAAGAGGTTAAATATGGTGACAGCAGCGACGAAATCTGCGGAATCCTCTTTGATGGAGCGTGGCTTTGGGAAGAATATGTCAAAACCATCTTGAGTAATCATGGTTTCAAGCACCCCGAGAATAAGTTGCATAAGGGAGGAATATACCTGTTCGATGACAATAGTGGCATACGTTATCCTGACTTCTACAAGGACGATATGGTGCTCGATGCCAAATATAAGCGGCTTGGCAGTTACGACAAGGTCTCAAAGTTGGATCGCAATGACGTCCATCAGGTCATGGCATATATGACGACTCTTAAAGTGAATCGAGGCGGCTTCGTTGCACCATTGGAGCAGAAACAGTCGAAAGTGCCCACCTCTCATCTTAAAGGGAGCGCGGCTACCCTATCAATTTTCGGCATTGAAATATGCAAGTCTGCCACTTCCTATGCGGAATTCTGCGAGAAGATGGGTGAAATGGAGGCAGAATTTGTGGACTCTTTGAAACAGTTCTGAGTGGATAAATGATAATTTACGAGCAAGCCGAGCGCAGAGCCAAACGCAGTTTGAGCTATGCCGAGGCACAGCCGTAAATGCGGACGTTAGTCCGAATTTACCGACGCTTGACCGTTCATCAAGAGTGGTAAAAGTTCATTTCGCTGCTTAGTTAGTGCTTTGCTCTCTTTTAAGCAGTTAAGCATACGAGCAAATATCAATTCTATTGTTTTGTTGAATTTATCAATAATCTGTTTTTCTGGAACAATAACATGTAATCCTTTTAATGTATCTTGACTAACATTTTGTAAAATAGATCCGCCAGAGGTCGTTGCATTTGTTCCTTCTAACTGTTTTAAGCAATATACCAAGTAATTGCGCATACTACTATCATTGGGAGAACAACAAATAATAAAACCACAGAAAAGAGTGTTTGCAGGCGATAAGAGTAATCTCGTTGAACCTGGGCAACCACTTCGAGCAATTATTATATCATCAGGCTTTAATACATAGTTTCCCGCTTTTGATGTCAGCACTGTTATTACATCAAAATCTTCTCCATCAAGTAATATTCTCGAAGAAGATATATTACGCACATTTACAATTTGGTAATCATTGCCTGTTTCATCTTTAGAGTAATTTATGCCATTCCTAAAATCGCATAATTTTCCCATATTAACAACCTCAAAGCAAGAGGGTATCTCACGCTTCAGCTTCTCATTCCACACCATAGCTCCGCCACTCGACTTGTACGGTTTGCCCTCTTCATTCGGGAAGTCAAACTGTACAAACCAATAGTCGTAGAGTTGCTTCGCCATCGCCTCTAAATTATCATTTATCTCTCTAACCGAAAAAATCACTATAATTGTCTCAAAAAAGATGAAAGAAAGATTCATGAAATCCATATTGGAACAAGCTAAAACATGCTTTGATACGATTCAGTGCGAAAACCTTAAAGAGTTATTAATCAATAATCTAAATGGTCTGGACATAATCACTTCTGCCACATCAGAAGAATCCACTCGAAAAGCAAATTCTGAACTTCTTTCCTCTTTCATCTCAGCTAAGAAAATAGAAGGAGGTTCAGCTAAAACACTTAAATACTATGAGAACACGATAATAAAGATGTTCAGCACGATAAAGAAACCAGTTGCCGAAATGTCAACTAACGACATACGTACTTATCTTGCTGAATATCAAGAAGAACGCCACCTCAGCAAAGTCACCGTTGACAACATCCGGCGAATCTTTTCCAGCTTCTTCTCCTGGCTCGAAGACGAAGACCTCATACTCAAAAGTCCAGTACGCAGAATCCACAAAGTACGCACGGACACTTTGATGAAAGAGACAATAACTGATGAGCAGCTCGAACAACTCCGCGACAACTGCACAGAGATCCGTGATCTTGCCCTCATTGACCTGCTAGCCTCCACCGGAATGCGAGTCGGAGAACTCGTCAGAATGAACCGCAACGATCTGAATTTCCACGAACGCCAATGCATAGTCTTCGGAAAAGGCAACAAAGAGCGTGAAGTCTATTTCAATGCCAGAGCCAAAATCCATCTACAGCAGTACCTTGACACCCGAGCTGACACAAACCCAGCACTTTTCGTCTCACTATCCAAGCCCAACAACAGATTGACAATCAGCGGAGTTGAAGTCCGACTACGAACAATCGGCAAGAGCATTGGAATGGACAAGATACATCCTCACAAATTCCGTCGTACTCTCGCCACTATGGCCATCGATAAAGGAATGCCGATAGAACAAGTCCAATGCATTCTCGGTCATGTCAAAATCGACACCACCCTACACTATGCTAAAGTAAATCAGGTCAATGTGAAAATGTCCCATCGGAAGTATATCGGATAACGGTCAAGTCCATAAAATTCACTAACTTTGTAATGAGGCCATATGTATGGTTTCAAGCAGAAGTAGTTGATATGGATCGAGAAGTACAATTCCTCCTGTATAATATGCCTGAAGACAGCGGCAAAGTGCAGGTGGTCATAAAAGATGAAACAATATGGTGCACCCAAAAAGCTATGGCTCAGCTGTTTGGGGTCGGTGTTCCTGCTATCAGCAAACATCTGAAGAATATATTTGAAGAGGGGGAACTTGACAAGGAAGTGGTTGTTTCCAAAATGGAAATAACCACTCCTCACGGAGCTATAGATGATAAATTTCAGACTCATAATGTGGAATTTTATCATCTGGATGCAATTATTGCTATTGGCTATCGTATAAATTCCGCCAAAGCCACTAAATTTCGTCAGTGGGCGACGAAAATTCTTAACGAATATATCCGCAAAGGCTTCGCAATGGATGATGAGCGCCTAAAGCAAGGCACGGCGCTATTTGGAAAAGACTATTTCCGTGAATTGCTCGAAAGAGTTCGCTCCATCCGGGCAAGTGAGCGTCGTATCTGGCAGCAGATTACGGACATCTATGCCGAGTGCAGCATTGACTATGACCGCAACTCTCAGACAACTCGAGATTTCTACGCAATGATCCAAAACCGCTTCCACTACGCCATCACTGGGCAGACAGCTGCTGAGATTGTCTATACAAAAGCCGACCATACCAAAGAGCATATGGGACTGACAACTTGGAAGAACTCTCCGGACGGACGTATTCTGAAATCAGATGTCAGCATCGCCAAAAACTATCTTCAGGAAAAAGAAATCCGCCAGTTGGAACGTACCGTAGCAGGGTATTTCGACTATATAGAAGACCTCATCGAACGCGAGAACTCCTTCAATATGGAGCAGTTCGCCGCCAGTGTCAATGAATTCCTGACATTCCGTCGCTATCAGACTCTTCCAGACAAGGGAAAAATCTCCGCAGCCCAGGCGAAGAAAAAGGCAGAGGACGAATATGCCCTGTTCGACCCAACACAACAGATTGATTCTGATTTCGATAAGGAAGTTAGGAAGATACTTAGAGATGGAGAATAAAGTATGGAACTGAAAAAATATAGATTGGGAGACATTGTGAATTTCAATAAAGAAACAATCTCCAGACAAGATAATCTTTTAGAAATTAAATATTTAGACACGAGCAATATTTTAGATAATGTTATATACGAAACGCCTTCGATGAAGTTATCGGAGGCTCCAAGTCGTGCTCAACGAAAAGTTAAACACTTAACAATCATTTATTCTACTGTTAGACCAAGGCTAAAGCATCACGGGATCTTACAAATGCCACCAGAAAATCTGATTGTATCTACTGGATTTGCAACTCTTGATATTAAGGATAGTTATGAAAATATGATTGATGCAACTTATTTGTATTTATTGCTACGTCTGCTACCCTCTGTCTGTGACTCGAAATTAATTCAGCAGACCCTATTTAATGTGATAGTTCATAAAAATCAATAATATTTTTTCAGCCGCCTTAGTCTCTTCAATGCTTTTTCGGGCTTTGTATCACCATTCTCGGCCGCTTCTTTGTACAAAAAATGGCGTCTTCGTATTTAGGGTGATTCCCTTTCTCTGCCATAAGTCCCAATTGATATTGAGCAGGCGTATATTCATTAAGTGCAGCACCCATAAGATAAATCCCTTAATTCCGCAACACTATAAATTTTAACTTTTATAATATCCTGAACAACAAAAAGTTGCCCAGAATTTTGCCATGTCAGAGGATTCTTTACGAAAACGAGTCGTTTTAGAGAGGTATCCGCAACCCCAGATATCAAGAATATTACAGGTTGCGGATTTTAGGTACAATAGAAAGTTGTATTAGGTTGTGGTTATACGTTTGCGTGTGCAAATGTACAAACACAACCCAATCACTACTATATATAAGTGTCTGAATGCTTACCGAAAGAAAACACAACCCCGCGTTTCAGTCAGAGGTAATGACGAGCAACTATCAGCATCTTCTGCTAATAGCCGAGCCATAATCTGCTCCTAATTAACACTTAACCTCACTAGTTCTCGCGCTCTAATTGCGATATGCGATTATTCACGCGAGAAATATCAGTCTTAGCACTAACACCATATTCTTGGGCCTTTTTGTAGTAAAGTCGAGCTCGTGAGAGCATCGATATAGCCCAATCGTTCACTTTCCTCTGGTTCTTTTTTCGAGAAACATCAGGTGCGTTGTCTGCAAACTTCTCAAATTCACAGGCAGCTTGATAAAGCAACAATGCTTGAGCATTGACAGCTTGTTGCAATCGTTCTTGCTGGTAATCAATAGTTTGGCCTTGTTGCTTGATTTCTTGCTGTTGCTGATCAATCGTTGTTTTTTGTTCAGAGATTGTGGAATTTTGATTTTTTATGGTTTCTCTCAATGATTCAATTTCTTTTTCTTTCTCTCTGATGATAGTTTTCAGATTCGCTACAATTTTCTTGTATGCGCTATCGTCACCTATTTGACTTTCGAGCGAGTTAATCTTGTTTTTTATTGCTTTTATGTTTGCGCTTATTCTTTCGGCCTGAGTCACACGAGCAGTTCCGTTTTCAATATTACCACGCAAAATAAGAGTATTACCAGAGATTTCGGCCAGTTCCGACAAAGTCTTGTTTATGGTCGCAGCTTGATTGAGATTGGATGTTCGAGTTGCATCCAGTGATTCCTTTAGTAATTTATATTCATCGTATATCTCATCGTACTCTTTTTTAGATACAGTCTCGCCGCCACATGAGAAGAGAAGAGCTGTAAATGCAATTATACTAATTATTTTGTAAACTCGCATAATCTTTCTCCTTGTTTAAATGTTAGTGTTACTTTATCCAATCGCTCATTGTAGGTAATATCACCTGTTCCCAATTGTTCAGATTGGATTTTTCCGTCAACAGTGATTGTAAAGTCGTAAAACTCTGGTCCATATTCACTCGTCACCAGAATTCGAGCTTGCGTGTCAGATTCCTTCTTGATAGCAGCCGTGCGAATCCCATTAACCAATGTTCCTGCGTTTTTTTCGCGTAACGTGTAATTACCCTCCAGTTTGTTTAACGCAGGTGCTATTGACACTTCTGTTTGAGTAGGATTTGTATCTCCACCATTGAATGGTTTCTGATAATACATCAATCCTATAACTAACGCTGCCACGACTGCCCACGTGTACCACTTCTTATACCACGGAGTAACAGTAGGAGTCTGAGATTGCGATCTTCTTGCTTGGGTGTTAGCTTGAGGTCTTGCTTCTCGTTGGGGTGCGGTCTGTGTTGCTCCTGTGTTTAGGTGCTCATCTCGTCTTCCGATGATTTCTTCTCGGAGTGTTCGATTCTTTTCGTTTTGTTCAAACCTTCTGGTTCTATTCTCTGTGTTGAACTCTACTATAGACCTTACGTTTTCCAAGCGTCCCTTGACGGCTTCGCGCAGTTCTGCGAGGCGCAATCTCACATCTGTGTTGTTGATTGCCGCCACGGCTTTGTAGCCAGGTGATGTTATGAAGGCTTCTTCGCTTGCCAGGTCTCTCTCGTCAAATAGCATTTTCTTGTCCGACACGAGGTTGTTACTCTCGTTGGCCAACGCTGGATTTTCGGCAACAGCGAGTAGAGTGAGATAGATTACTTGCTGTGAGAAGTAGTCCATGTCACTGGTCATGTACTTGGCCGCTTTCCTGCCTGGATGTTGATAGCCTGCCGTTCCTTTGATTTTCTGCGGTAGGTTGTTCGGCATAGAAGATGGGATAAAGAACGAGTCGTAGTCGATGAGCATCATCTTCTTGTTGGGCTTCACCATGATGTTGCTACCAGAGAGGTCGCCGTGGGCCAATCCATTGCGATTCATGAGGCTTACCATGGAGAAAAACACATTGGCCATCTGTCGCATGTCCGAATGGTTGTTGCAGTTTTTCTGGATAAAATCTATCAAGGTGTCACCTTTCACCCAGTCCATCACCACAGCAGGAATTACCTCTCCGTCGTTCAGTTGCAATCCTTTTTCGTAGTACTTGTAGCCCATGAGGAATTCAATTCCTTCGCGCTGAAGTTGTCCCAGTTCGCTGGCTACTTTTTTGATGTACTCCTTGTCGTGACCATCTTGACTTTTATGCCAAAGACGTATACATTTTTGTGGCTTTCCTTGACATTCCAACGGATAGACCACACAGATGCCTCCTGGATAGCATTCGTATAAGACACAAATCCCATCGCCTTCTACAGGTTTGTAGCCCTGTAGACAATCAGGCAAGATACGTCCCTGCTTACCTATAGCGTCATCTATTTCATTCAGGTAATTCTTCATTTTTTGCTTCTATATTAATGTCGTTATTCTTTTTCCAGAATGTAATCGCACTTTTCAATCTGCGAAACAGCCTCTGTATCTTTGGAATGGCCTGCTGTTCATCGGAATATGGAACGTCGGTAAAGTAATCGGGGGCAGGATTGTCATCCCAGACCTCCTTTTCTTTTGTACTCGTCTTCGTTCTATTTTCTGGTTTCTTCATTGACTCAAAGACTTCTTGTTCTGTCATGGCCATTGAATCAAATTTACACCGATCAATCCGGATAATCAAGACCGTGCAATCGTCGCTCCTCATCCTATTTGCTTGGTATTCTCTCTCCACAAGGTATTCAAACTCCTCGTTGCTGTTGAGATTAAAAAGTGCTGAAGCCATGTTGTTTCCTTCATTGAGTTGGTTGACAAACCACTCGCTGATAGCATCGCTCATCAACACATACCAACCCACTTCTATCATTTCATCACTGCCTGTGGCGAAATTACCGAAGACTTGTCCGTCAGAATGAATCTGGGCAGGGTGACTTCCAAAGGAAATATTGATTTTTCCATCATCACTCACCTTCACACTGTCGCTGCAAATGCACTGTGGAAAGCCTTTATCAGGGAGTATGAAAAGACAACTATCACCAAGAACTTTCCATGTTGCGCGATGATTAAGCAATTCCAAGCCGACGAATGTGGCTGCGCCATGCTTGAATGTTTCCTCTGCGATTTCCTGCAGCACTATCCCAGTCTCGTCCAAAGTGTCCAGATAGACTTTTTTCCGCTCTTCAAACAGATTTGCCAAGGTGGCACTAGAACTAATATTCTCCGGCGCGTGGACGTAGCTTTCGGTGAGGATGTCGGCCAGCAAGCGAGGCAGGAAAGACATGGACACACCATCGCTCAGAGCATATCGACCTTTCTCTTCACTAAAGCAGATGCTGTCTTGTATATCCGCGTCAGAATCACCCCGCTTGTGGGTTGTGAAATATTTAGAAATAACTGCCATCTGAATTTCCCATTGTTTCGGTTGAGCCGAATTCAATAAGTGAAACAAGTGTACTCGGATCTTTCTCATTAGATACCATACATCTGGCACCAGTGGAAGTCTTAAAAACGGCATTCGCACTCTTTTGAGTATCTTCGTCCATTACAGAGCTGGCCTCATAAAGGAATTTCTCAGCTGGATGTTGGGGACACTGCGAGGGGAAGATAGAAGTCGGATTAGAAGATTGAGGGTCGTGGTGTATGTTGAACAAGCGTACGTTTCCATCAGGCGTACTTATGTTCATTAGAGCACGTGCCGAGGCAAGGGTTTCCTTCGAAACATCTTCCCATTTCTTGCTCTCTCCTTCGTATGGATAGCCATCTGTAATGTTGATGACCACGGGCGCAGGCATTATTTTCCCTGCAGCCTTTTGCTTTGCCATCCATTTTTCAATATCCTTACGGGCTTCGTCGAAAGCAAGGCGCATAAACGTCTGGTACTGTGGCTTAAATTCCTTATCTTTGTCAAAAATAGGAGTGCCGTTTTTTCTAAAAGCCACCACTTTCTTAGCTATCTCCATGATCGGCATGTCATCCCAAATTACTTGGGCAGTGCTATTGTACCCGATAACAGAGCATGTAAGTCGTGGGCGAATCTCCTGGCCCTTCACGCATCTGCCAACAAGATTCTTCAGTACCAAAGACAGAGCATTGATGGTGTAGTCAATCTTACCTTCCATAGAGCCTGAAAGGTCCACGAGATATACGATGTGTCCTGGGCTTGGAGTGCCCCAAAGTTGTTTGTAAGCCATAACTATATGTTTTTATATTATGAGATTGTCAAAATCAATTTCTGGTGCACCAACTGTAAAGGAGAGTTTGCCTATCTTGAACACATATCCGTTGTATAGTTCAATACCGCTGCGTCCTATCTTCTCACCATTCTGCCGGTGCACTATTCCTGCCGCGTCGTGGAGAGTGTATTTCCCATTGTTTTCCGTAACTCTTATCTGAGCACCAGGTAAGGTGGGAGGATTTCGCTTTATCTGTTCCAACTCCGCATGAATGGCATCGTTCTCTGCTTTCAGCGATTTATTCTGCGAGGCCAGTTGTCGCATTTCGTTCTTTGCAGCGCGTGCTTCTTCTTCGGCCTTCTCTGCTCTTTGCCTCTGGGCCTCAGTTTTACCTATAGCACTATCTTTCTCTTTTTTTAGTCGTTCGACTTCGGTTTGCGCCTGTGTTTTCAGTCGCTCAGCCTTTGATGATGCCTCTTCCTTTAGTTTTGCGGTCTCGGTAATATAGGCTCGCTTTTCGTCCATTATTTTGTTTGCCATTTCCCTACGCCTCGCTTCGAAGTCGGCAATGGCGGCGGGAACTTTTCCTGGGAATCTTATCTGTACCCAGTTACATTCGGGGCACACGCCTTTAACAAGTTCGCTTCCGCAAATCTCACATAGGCCTGGCTTGGGAGCTTTTTTGTTATTATTCATGCTTATTTGATGATTAGATATTTCTGTTTATATAATTGATGTATATCGCTGATAATGCGTGCAGGGGCTTCATTAAAGCCTCCGTGCAAGATACCAATAACGGTGAAATCTGATGCTCGCAAGACAGGTCCACCCGAACAACCGTTGGTAGCTTCAATTCCAGACATGATTGCATCAAAACAACGTTCTCCCAATTGCTTCATGGGGTCATAATTGCTGACAGTTCCTTCGTAGGTGGAGAAGTTGGTGGAAACATCTGTTCCTTTCAAGAAACCACAGTGTAAGATGCGTTCCAATACTTTTGGATTGGTTTCAATGGCTGAGTCTATCTTGAAATAACGAGCATCTGAAGGTGTCGCATCACATTGCAATAAAGCCATGTCTACCATTGGATTATTCCACACAACTCTTACGCCCATGGCCGTCTGAGCACGATTCATTAAGAACAGCAGGTCGGTATTGCCTTCTATAACGTGACTTGCGGTCAATATCAGACGTTCGTTTAGTGAAATGAAGAACCCCGTGCCCATACCATTTGTGCCAGCAACCAAACCAACAGCATTTGCGAAGTGGGTTACGTCCGATACCACCAGATTGTCACTATCATTGAGCACAATCTCAAATTTTTGTTGTGGCATGGAAGGGAATTTCTTCTTGGATGGCACTATAGTCTGTTGAACAGATTTTGTAACGTCTGTCTTAGCAGATGTGTTATCATTCTTATATCCAGGGAAATATTCAGGGCGTAGTGTACGTCCTGAGGCTCCAGACACCACCTTGCGCTCGTATGCCCTGCGTAGTGAATTAAAGAACGTGACAGCAAGACCGGCATTGCCGAACTGCCTTCCGCGTGTGCGCTCCGCATTGAAATAATCAAAGGCCAGCTGACAACACTCACTCTCTGGCTCAAATCTAAAGCCTTTGGATGTTGCCATGCGTTTCATAATCTCCCACAACTCCTCATTGGAGTAGTCAGCAAAATGCCATATGTTGGTAAAAGGGGGGCGCATTCCGTCTTTCATAGCCATCAGACGTTCCATATCATCTGTGTACCCAGCAAGTATAAGTGCCTGATTTCCCTCGAATCTCTTATCAGTCAAACATTTCGTTATCGCATCAATCGCTTCTGTGCCATGAGTTGCAAGACTGTAGGCTTTAATGAAAATCACTTTGCCACTGTGATCTTGGAACATCTGCTCCACTGCTTTAGGCGTGTCCAATGCGGCGGTATCAATCTCAGCGGGAATGTCATCGTCTATCAATCCTAATTCATATAAGATTTTGGCCATTTTATCTGCCACGGTTGTCTTTCCTGTACCATGATTTCCTTCAAACACAAAGTTCAAATTCTGTTTTTCCATATCAATCTCCCCAAGGTTCTGTGCCTCCATTCGTCGACCTAAAGTGGAGAGCAGAAGGTCTGTCAGATTTTCTTTTACCTCTGCAAGGCCAATAAGGCTGTTTACATCAGCGAGAATAGCAGAGTGATCGATGCTGTCATCAATGAGGCGCATCTTGTCCTCGGGTATATCTTCAATGGTGAGTAGAGACTTTGAACCTCGGCGACGATGCGTGGCAGTTACCGAATTTGCGAGTATTTCCATCTCACCAGCATTGCCCCAACGAGCGTTGCGGTGAAGATACATATGAGATATGATACGACGTATACGGTCGTCAAAATCAGGCGTAGTCTCATATCCTTTCATTTGGCGTTGGAAAATTTGGTACAGAGCGCTATCATCGTAGTCCTCAAAGTTGAAGAACGACTCCTTACCATTGAAGCGACGCATGAAGCCTTGGTTGCCATTCTTAATAAGATTTTCCATGTCGGATTTGTATCCAGCAAGAATCACAAGAGAATCTGTACTATTCTCCATAAATTGAATCAACACCTCGATGGCTTCTTTGCCATAATCAACATGGTCACCACGACCTCCACTCATCAATCCGTAAGCCTCGTCGATGAAGAGCACTCCACCTCGGGCGCGGTCACATAGAGCTTGAGTTTTGATGCGTGTCTGACCTACATATTCACCTACAAGGTCGCCAACTGTGGCTTCGATAAGATGTCCGCGTTCAAGCAAACCTTCTTCTCGGAGTATGTCCGCGAGCAGACGTGCTACTGTGGTCTTACCAGTTCCTGGATTACCACTGAATACAAGATGTGGGCGGAATCGGAGACCTAATGGATTGTTACGAGCATCCTTCAAGGTCTCGATGTAAGCTTCAATCTGCTTAACAAGATTCTCTGTTCCTGCCATACCACGCAGCCTATCTATAGAACGTTCGTTATTTATGTTTTGCATAGTTTCTTTTAATTTGACCAACGGCATTTTTATATAATAATTCAGCATTTCGACTTCGCCCACATATGTACGATCTTCTTTTTTTGTCTTTCTTGTTACCTCTTGGCTGAGACGTACAGCCTTATCTTCAATACCTTGACCATCTAACAACTCTGTGTAATCTTCAAGCAACCTACGTCTGTTTAGCAAATTTCGGTACTCATCACGTCCTGGACCTGCAATACAGTACAATTGTGCCCCCTTCCCTGCTGTGGCATTAGCACCTATAAGTGCATCTCGGAAGAATGTTCCGCGGAAAAGCTCGGCTGCATTATCCTCAAAAAGAGTATCAAAGGTTTCCGCATCGTAGAGAGCTACAATGTGGGCCTGACAGTTGGTACTATTGAAGGTCGTCTTAAGGTTGTTAAGTTGAGGAAGGATATTTTCGGGATGATCGTATATATCCGTAGCGGCAGAATTGAACACAAATGCCATCTTACGTTCCGGATACTCAGAGATATAATGGGAGATGGTGGCAAACGGTTCTACGTTGTTTGCAATGCGATAGAATGCACGACTGGTGCCTTCATGCCGTTCTTGAATCTGGCTGTATGATTCAGTATCGTCAGGTGGCAGCGTACGACTATTCGTAGCATTATTCCTGCGGCGATTACCAAAAGGACTCTTTATCTGTGCTACTATCGTCCACCGCCAGACAGGGCAGAGGTGCTTCGCCGCAAACCGAACAGTTCCACAAGGTCATCTTTGCGGAAACTGAAAAAATTACGGCTTGGATCTTGACTATAAAACACCACATTATAACCCTGGCTGCGGAATGTTAGGAACAGCATTTCCCAAATTCCGTAGCGTCTTAGGTCAGGACCAACATAGTCATCCTTCACTCCTGACCCGTATATGCCAGAGAATAACGACCTGTTTGGCAGGTTGAAATCTTGTATTCGTTTGACCCTCATAGCTCCGTATCTGTTGTTATCTTTGCTTCGCTCTTTGGTTTATCTTCTTTGCAGCTCCACGCTTACCCATCCGTGTTGCATCTGTCATCTCTGGGATTATTGTGTCGCCTCCGTCTGCTGGTGCTGTGGTTGGGCCAAGCTTATACCCACTCTTGGCAATTTGAGCCTTGATTCGTTCGAGCGAACGGATGTATTCCAAGTCGGTAATGTTGCGTTCGTCGTTACGATGGAACACAATTTCATTATTCACCTCGCTTTCATCTGGTCGCACTACAATGGAAATCCGCTCACCGTTCATGCTGTTGAGTACTGCAAAAACGCCTTCGCGCCAATCATTGTCACGATCATCGCCTCCCAAATAGTCCACAGCATCGCGACCGTCGGGCATTTGCTCAACCTGCCATCCTTGCTCTATGAGAGACGTAATGATATCTTCTGTAATCACAACACGGTTCTCACTCAGTATGGCACTCTTTGTTGCTTTATCCAACATAGCAGCAAGCAGCACTTCATCTTTTGCCACTTCTTCCATAATCTCCTTGATTCGGTCAAGTGGTGGCTGCTGGGTAAGCTCTGCCTTCAGACGGTTGAGATTCTCTTGCAGTTTTTTGTATTCTCCACGATTCCAAAAGTCTGTTTCAATTGATATTATATCCTGTGGGTCATTGGGGTGGGCAATGCTCAATTCTCTATTCTTGTTCACTTCTTCCAGAATTTTCGCCAACATAGCTGTGGCTCTGGCGAAGATGGCATCATATATGATTTTGTTGCGTAGAGCTTCTTCTTCAGCCATTTGTATCTGGAGAATTACTTCAGACGCTCTTGCCACGGTTCCCTCGTCATCACTGTTTGCTGTAAGAGCAGCCATTCGTCTGTTAATCTCTTGTGATTTTTGAGGGTTGAACCTGTCAATATCAACACGACGATATGCTGCATCCTTAATTCCCTGTGCCAGACTGACAGCCTCTTTACGCTTTTGTCTTTCGTCGGCCATCTGGGCAAGAATGGCATTTACGGTGTTAGTGAGATTGTTAAGTTGTTTGGCGTGGCTATCAAGTTGCGCCTGCTGTTCTTCGAATCTTTCTGACACCTGTGTGGTCAGTTGGTTAATGTGCTTGTTGAGTTGCAGTATTTTCTCATTAGTGCGCTCCTCTAACGAACGCATATCATCCATCAACTCATTTCGAGTCAGGCTGATATCGTCAATCAAGTTGTCGTTGACAGCAAGGACTATATCATACATCTCGCCCATAGCTTTATTCAGACGGCGCTGCTGTGCTTCGTCCACTTCTTTGATACGCGAGTTCACACCTTGAATGGCTGCATTCATTTTGTTTTGCATTTCCCTCTTGGCACGTTCTGCCTCGTCGTGCGCAATGCGTTGTGCAGCACGCTTGGTCTCTTCGCTTGTTGCCTGTAACTGACGGCGGGTTTCCCTTATTGATTTGTACAATTGGTCGTTCAAATCATTGATAGCGTCATCTGCTTGACGAACGCTTGAAATCTTGTACTTTCGACTCATAATACAGTTTGTTTTAGTGGGATGCCTATGGCATCTGCCCTATTATTGATTAAAGTTATTTCAATTCGACGTTTTCCCGATAGTAGTTCCTCCTTAAAAGGAAGCAATTTGTCTGTCAGGAAATGCATGTTTTGATTGGACGAACCTCGTAACCCTTTGCCGTCGTTCTTGTTTTTCACATAGCGACCGTCAATGAGTAGGTCTGTAAGTTCCAAAACAGCTGAAGCCTCACTTGACAGTAAGTCTTCTTTGTTGAACCCTGTGAATATAATCACATCCAGTTCTGGACGGGAAGCTTTCACCTTGCCTAGCAGACAGGCTATGGACGCAGACTGTAGAAATGGCTCGCCACCACTGATGGTGATTCCTGTGACCTTTCGATTAGCAATAATATCGTTTGCCAGCACTTCGGTGTCAATTAGCTTCGCAGGCACAACAGGGCGGCCTTCAGGAGTTATACATCCCGGGCAATCGAACGGACACCCTTGTGTCCATATCGCATAACGCAGTCCTGGCCCAAGTGTCCGAGTACCATGACGTTCTACATCAAGAAGGTTCAATATTTTTCCATTCACAACTTACCTATAGATAGTTTATCGCGTGTCCTTATTACTTCAGCCAAACGGTTGTCGTAATCTGTCATTAGCCCAGTCATTTGGGTACTGATGTCTCGCAACTCGTCGGAAATAGTGTCGATATTCTTGATAATTTCGCCATTCTCACGAATATGAGCCATCAGTCTTTTGCCGTTTTCCGTGTTCTCATTGGCTATCTTGTTAAGGAAATCCCGCAGTTCATTCACAAACCTATCGGAATCTTCTTTTGCAATTTCGCCCAAAACGGCTTCGCCGAAGAAACACAGAAGTACAGCCCGTTTCATTCTGTTTTCGTGATTTGCAACAGACGCAAACAGGTTGTCTATTTCCTTTTTGCACTCTATGAGTGGCACTGAATCTATCATTTGTTTTATATCCATCGCCATCTTTATATATTTATTTGCTTGTAAACTTTAATATGGTTTTCCTTACACTTTCTTAGAATTTGAACAGAGGATAAAAGGGTACCCTTTTCTGGTTTTTCGTACAAATCCAATCCATAGTCCAAGTCAATATGATAGTCATCAATGTCCAACCATCTTTTATGATGCTAGACAATTTCCAAGAGAAATCAACATGACTGCAGCCAATCTCATTTTTAATACTCACAAGTTTAGCGTTAAAATCACTTATGAACCTCAAACGCTCCATATGATCAGGCAGCTTTACCAACTCAGGCTCTTGAGTGATTAGTCTGAACGATTTCACACGCCCCACTTCAATTAATAGGGCTATAAACTCTTTCAAATTGTTCCATTGATGAGGGTATACTATATACGGCTCTACAAGAACGACAGTTGATGCTCCATTTAGATATTTGCCGAACAATGTACTGTATGAGTGTCCTGTGTCACCACTCATAATATCAATTTCTTCTATCAACTCACTATATCTTTTGCCTTTAGCGTTGAATGGAAGGTTTGTGTGTGTGGATGTCTCCTCCTCATTTGTTCCATTTTCTTCTTCAACATCCTCTGATCGTCCTTCTTTGTCATTGGACGATTCAACTATGTGAATGTCAGCCTCGATATTTTGTTTTTGTTCGTTACCTTCTGAAGTCACCTCAACTGCAATAGCCTCGTCTTTCACCTCAACGCTCATATTCAAAGCATTGAAGACTAGTACAGACTTGCTTTTACCATAAGCATCTGTTGCACGGCAAAATACATTCTGAAAACCGTCAACTTCTGTTTTTAGTTCTATGCATTTGCAATCTACACCAGCAATCTCACAGTCTTTACTCACATTAGGTAGGATATGTCTCCATTTTATTTCACGATAAAAAACAGAATCAAGACTTTCTTCTTTCAAAGGAATAAATACAGCTTTAGGCTGTTTAAGGCAGTCGATGAAAGAGATTTGGTCACTTGTTTTGATTTGTTCCTTAATCATATTGGGGAACATACACCTTAGCGCATTGGGATTGCCCTGCGATGATGGTTTTGTCAATTTCATGGAAACTACTTTGGATGCATTACGTTGTAACGCATAGACAACAGACGGAAATTCGCTATAATCACCATCAATATACAACGAAGCATCTGTCCATCTATTAGGTAATTCGCACAAAGCTTGTTGCAAAGCTCTATTGTGCTCTGCCAATTTAGGGGAAAGAGTGTCATAATATTCATCGTAGGTATATTTACCGTCTTGTATGAAATATGCCAGAGAATATTTTTCAAGAGTACCATTAGCACGATGGTTATCAAGTACTGCTCCTAACTCATGATTGTAGATATCACAGCTTCTAATACGGAACTTTGAACCATCGTCATTGGTTTCGCATTCATACAAGCAACAGTCATCTGCGTATAATTGCAGCAGAAAAAAACTTCCACTTGCATTATACGAAGCAATGGACTTCCTAACGGCATGTTCCCCTTCAAAGCAATATGCTTTAGGGGAACGCAGCCTGTCCTCAACGTATTTGATATATCTATTAATTGTAGTTTCCATAATCCAATACTTCGGTAAAAATTTACCGTACTAAAAAGTTAAACAATGGAAGCCGGGTGACCGGTTCCGCTATATAAAAGTTCATTGAAATACTGTCAATAACTGCCGC
>OJAR01000306.1_pt1 | contig 16834 bp, 24 predicted proteins | sample 1589431 | NCBI WGS metagenome assembly OJAR01 (sample SAMN03283242) | human gut metagenome | biome: human-associated habitat; material: feces | host: Homo sapiens | place: Peru | collected 2012 | reverse complement strand
CGTGGAACTTGTAAAAGACCATGAATTTACTCTTGAGCCAATTGTGCGCGCGGAGCCACTAAAAAATTCTTTTGAAGGTTTTCGCGCGATTACCGTTCCAAACATTTTTTCCCATTATAATAAAATGACACAAAAGGATTTTGATTTTCTCTATTCATTGCCACATTATAATGCGTGGGTGGTATATCAAATTACAATGAATAATAAAGCTTTTCGAGATTTGAAAAATTCCTAAATTTTTGATATAATATTTATACAAAATGAGGGAAGGAAAAAAGAAATGAATTATTCTAACGATGTAAAGATTATGATTTTGAAGAACCGAATTAGTCTTTTAGAAGCGCGAGGCGGTAGTGCGGCAATTGTCGCGAAGCTAAAGCGCAAGCTTTGTTCTTATACTAATAACCGGTTCTAAATAGAACCGTGGGCGCGTGGAAGGAACCATCTGTGAGATTGCCTGATGCGGCCTCAGCTGGGAAGGCTTACCAGCTTTATCAAAACCGAGCAACTAAGACCTCTCTCTAGCCAAGTGAATGGGTGGAAGCAAAGCAGTGGGTAGGATACTGGCTCTCCTATGGCGAAAAACCAGTCCAATATGGTGCCATCTTCTAACAGGATAGGAAAACGGCCTTTGGCAGGTTATTTTAAGTAAAAAATTGACGATTTTATACAGTAAAATGGTCAAAAATATGAGTTCAATTCTCATACTTGCCTCCACACGCCGTCAATTGGAGTTCGAGCCTCCATGGCATCACCAAGAGCGCTGATTGGGGTTCCGTCTAAGTGTTGCCTTGAAGTGGTAGCCACTAACCATTGACCCACAATGGGAATGAGAACTAGCTCTAGTATTCGCCTACCCAAAGTCAGATAAGAGGTAGAAGCCAATGAAGCAAACGCGTCGCTCGCAGTGTTTGTGGAGGCACCGCTATGGTTTAGAGGGTTCTTGTAAGAAGAACAGCATCCAAGTTCGAGCTTAGGCAGTTGCGAAGCCAAAGAAAGAAAACTCTGCGCGCAATGACACGTGTTTATCGTGTTGGTTTTCGAGAACACGTATAGCGCATTGATAAGGGTTTGGAGATTTCCACACACCATCTAGGGGTCTACCTCGTAGGAGACTACCGAAAGAAAATCTCCACTTTTATCCTGCCTTAGCACAACGGTAGTGCAACCGGTTTATACCCGGCATACGGCTCCAGATTAGGGCGCGATCTCGGTTCAAATCCGAGGGGCAGGACCATTACCTATGTTGAGAGTAAAGCATTGGCGTGAACGATAGTGATGCTTCCGGTGAAATTACTTAGCGTGAGTAAGTGCTTTCAACTTAGTGGTAAAAAAACTGGTTATATCCTCTATTGGTGTAATGGTAGCACACTTCCCATCAAGGAAGAGGGGTCGGTTCGATATCCTGCATAGAGGACGGCTTGACACAGCCGGAGTGTTATTATACAATTGGCGCTGCTCCTGATTGTATTCTTATTTAGAAGCAGTAAAGATACGAGTATGGTATCCGGCGCACCAGCAGTTGTTAAAGGCGAGATAAAGCTGAGCTGGTTTTATATGCGCTTGTAGCTCAGTTGGTTAGAGCAATTGCCTTTTAAGCAATGGGTCGGAAGTTCAAGTCTTCTCAAGCGCACCATAAAAATTCTCGCTGAGCTTATGGAGCGCGCGGTCGTGAAAAACGACAAGCTTACCGGAAGGAGCAACTATAGCCTTAGAGTAGGAACTAAGTGGCTATCGTCACGTCAGAAATTGAAGACGACCTAAGTCCTAAAAATTAGTTATAGTTGTGGCGAGAATTATTCAAGAAAACAACGAGGTTAAAATATAATTATGAATATTATCAGTCTGTTTAGCGGTTGCGGCGGTTTGGATTTGGGCTTTGAGCAGGCGGGCTTCAGTATTCCAGTCGCAAATGAGTTTGATCCAAAGATATATGAGACGTTTAAGACGAACCACCCGAATACGCACTTAATAGAGGGGGATATTCGAAAAATAACGAGGGAGGATATTTTGCCGTTTATCGACAGTGAGGTTGACGGGATCATTGGTGGACCTCCCTGCCAATCTTGGTCCGAGGCAGGAGCTTTGCGTGGGATCGAGGATGCCCGAGGGCAACTGTTCTTCGATTACATCCGGATTCTCAAGGAGTTCCGACCGAAGTTTTTTTTGGCAGAAAATGTGAGCGGGATGCTTGCCAATAGGCATAGTGAGGCTGTACAGAATATCTTAAAACTTTTTGATGACGCTGGATATAATGTTTCATTAACTATGGCTAATGCTAAAAACTACGGTGTGGCAGAAGATAGAAAGCGAGTATTTTATATTGGTTTCCGGAAAAACTTAAAAAACAAGTTCATATTTCCCAAGGGTTCGACTGAGGATGATGCTAAAAAAATCACACTTCAAGATGTTATTTGGGATTTACAAGAGAGTGCAGTTCCAGCACTTGTGGGAAATAAGCATAATCCTATAGCTATTAATAATAATGAATATTTTATTGGCACATATTCTTCTATGTTTATGAGTCGTAACCGTGTAAGGTCATGGAATGAACAAGCTTTTACAGTACAGGCTTCTGGTCGTCAGTGCCAATTACATCCTCAAGCACCAAAAATGGTTAAAATAAATAGTGATAAATGGGAATTTGTTAAAGATAAAGAGCATTTATATAGAAGAATGACAGTAAGAGAAATAGCCCGTATTCAAGGATTTCCAGATAGTTTTAGATTCATTTATAATAATGTCAATGATGCCTATAAAATGATAGGTAATGCAGTTCCTATAAATTTTGCTTATGAAATTGCAATAGCTATAAAAAAATCTTTATAAGATTTGAAAATTTTCTGAATTTTTGGTATAATATTTATAGAAAGTGAGGGAAACAAAATGGAAACTGAAGCTATGTGGAAACCCGAAGTAAAGAAAATGTCTCCCGAACAACTTGAGAAGTGGACGGCGCTCCGTAAGAAGTGTCAAGTCTTTCCTTCTCGAAAACCATACTCACGCAAAATCAAACATAAAAATCGAGAAAAAGAAGAAAACGAAATTTGAAAAACTTCTAAAATTTTGATATAATATTTATACAAGATGAGAGAGGAACAGGACTTTTTCCTTTCTTCCTGTTCCTCTCTCGTATGGATTGTAATGTGGCTTACTTGAAAATCATCCGATGTAGTTCAACTGGTTAGAACACCGCACTGATAAAGCGGAGCTTCCGGTTCAAAGCCGGCCTTCGGGTGGTTGGTAAGCGGTTCCAAGCCCGCATAAACACAGAGGAAAATCCATGCTCTACCCAGTGTCAGCCGCGGCTGAGACGAAAGCAATAGATAAGAATGGGTCTATCTTGCGCGTGGTATCAATTGATTTTTGGTAGTTGGTCATGAACGACTGCCAAAGGCTCTGGGGTGCGGGAACACCCTTCTCTGCGGGAGAAATGAACAAAGGCTTGTCTGGTTTGGCCACCGGACGGAACAGCCCCATAAGCGGCGGACGTGGCTGGGAGGAATACAGAGACTATCAATTGAAACAGTTTATCTCGGTTCTGTTCAAAAATCGACCGCGCACACTCTAATGCGCAATAGAAATAATTGAGCGCGTCCAGCTTGGTTGAGACGACTGGGGTTCCTGTAAGTTGACCCATAAAGCTTACACAGGGTTGGGTGAAGTCCGATAGCCTTGTAAGATAAGTAGAGGACTTCTAATATGCAAGTATGGTGGAACGGTCTACACATGGCATTCAAAATGCCACGGCAGAAATGCCTTGAGGGTTCAAATCCCTCTACTTGTACCAGAAATTCGTGTCCGCTAAGCTCTGTAATGATTGTGGCGAGGCTAAGGCGTTGGCAGATAAGGGGCAACCACACGAATTAGAAAATGGCGCGGTCGTCTAACGGTAGGACAGAAGGCTCATACCCTTCAAATGCTAATTCGACTTTAGCCCGCGCAACCATTCGCTTAGGCGAAACTCTCGTAGAGGATGGATTTTACGGTTCAACTACCACCGGCTTCCGCGTATGGGCGGCGATCAGCGATCGCCTGGGCTGACAACGAAGATATGTGGCTTTGTCATTTGTAGAGAGTATAATAAATAAAAACGAAAGTAAACCGTTATTTGTTCCTTGAAAATAAAATACTTTAGAACTCGATGACAAACATTCCGCGGCTAGGAATGTCGAGACATCTTGGAAAGAGGACGGCAGACAACGAAAAAAGGGGATACCCAAGGAAACTGACCGGTGCGCGCGGTGTGAACTTCGCGCCATAGAGGATGAACTCCCAATCCCACGAGATGGTATCGAGACTAACGCAAGTAAAGGTAGGACGCGCGTCGCCAACGCAATAGAAGCCTCTCTGAATAGGAGGGCTAAATCCTAATCTCCCTTAGCTGGTGACTGTGGGCAGAGCATTGGTTAGGAAATAACCATAAGTTGGTTTGCTGTGAAGCGAAGAAATTCGTGTATAAGACGTGTATGAGAACTCCGAGTAGGTAAAGGCAAACTCAGATATGATAATACTAAATATTATCATTTAGTAAAAAAGATGAAAAATTTGCTGAATGGTTACTGAAAGGTTCTGGTAATCAATCCAGAAGAGACTGTGCGCAAGAAGGTGCGGCTATGGGAAGTATGCGCGGGACGCTGTGTATGCTCAGCCCCATGGTGCTCTTGACTGAATATGCTTGAGGTTAGTTATCGGTAGGTTGAAGAACCCGAAGTATTTTATTTTCAGGGAATAAAATCCCTTTCGACGGACAGGAACGTCGAAAATTTTGAATAATAGGAGAGGAACTATTATGGCAAGATATTATAGTGACATTACAAACAAACTCTACGATAGCATGAGTGACCTTGAAAAGGAAGAAAAGAAGATTATCGCAGAGCGAGAAGAAAAGAAAGCAAAAGAACAGAAGAAAGCCGATGAGCGTAAAGCTCGCGCGCAAGAAGTCGATGAACTTCAAAAGGCATATGTAAAAGCTCGTAAGGACTATACTGATGCCCTAGAAAAGTTCTGTAAGGACTATGGCACATATCATACGTCTATTTCTACTGAAAATTTGTTTGATTTTCTTTTGAATTGGTAACAAACGGCGCCTCTTTTGGGGCGCCTTTTTTGTAAAAGAAAGGAGAAATAAAAATGAGACTTTATTTTCAAACATCTAATGGAGTGCGCCGTCTGATTGGGCAACCTCATAACCGCGCGGAAGCCTATCGTATCATCACTCAGTTTTTGGATGACCACAATTATCGCTCTTACTATTTTAGAGAATGGAAAGAGAATGATGAAATTTGGATTGATGCCGGAAGTTGGTCTGAATTTTTCATTCTAATTGAAGAAAGCTAATTGTTAGAGCCTCCGCGGTGAGAAAACACTTAGAAAATAGAAAGGAAAATTTTATTCAGAAGGAGAACTTGAATGAAGAAAATTGAAGATTTCGATATGATACCTCTTGTCCAAATCCCACAGAGCGCGAACTACGCGTTGCCTGACGATAGTCTCCTGTCGTTTTACAATGATTTGGAAGAGCGATTGTTTTGGGTAACTGATGAAATCAATTCCTATTCTTTGAACTTGATACATTATATTCTAAAGTGGAATAGAGAAGACCAAGGTATTGAACCTTCCAAGCGGAAGCCCATCCGCCTTCTCATATCAAGCCCCGGAGGTAGTTTAGATATTTTTACTGCGATTGGTAATATTATCCAACTATCGAAAACTCCTGTTATCGGCATAAACATTTCTTGCTCTTATAGCGCGGCTGCCATGATTTTATTGATGTGCCATGAACGTTATGCTTTGAGCGAGGATGTTTCTGTTCTATTTCATCAAGGCAGTTGTTCTGGTGTTAAAGGGACATATGACCAGGTTGCAAGCTTTATGAAAAATTATGAAAAAGAAGTAGCACGTCTCTCTCAAATTATTCTTGATAGGACTTCTTTCTCGAAAGAAGAAGTAGACGAAAAAATGAAAGGTGACTGGTATGTAACCGCGCGAGAAGGTGTTGAGCGCGGAGTATATGATGGCATTGTTTCTTCTATCGATGAATTGATTTGAGGAGGGAGATTATGGATTATACTGGCATTAGGGATTTGAAGCTAAATTCAGAGGAATTAGCTCAATTTTATCAAGGTGACTATCCAATTCGAGACTTATTGGAGAACCAATACGTTTTCATTAGAGATGAAACTGATAAGATAGTTGATAAGTTCTTTTGGCGCGCGGAACACCTAGAAAGAGTTCCGTTCGTAACTTTTTCTTCTGATTATCTTGGAAAGATAAAGCCACGGAATCCAGAACAAGAATGTGCTTTCCATCTTTTGAAAGATACAAAAACAAAAGTCAAATTGATTACTGGACGTTTTGGGTCTGGTAAATCTATGAGTATGATTGCTCAGGCTAATGAAGCTCTTGAAAAAGGGGTCGTAGATAAAATTATCTATGTCCGTAATAATATCGCTGTGCGCGATACCTCAGAGCTTGGCGCGCTTCCAGGGTTGAAATAATCTGGCTCTGGAAATAAAAATAAATCCTTTGAATTGCTGGAAACTCCTTAGAGCCAAATAAACCACAACGTAGTATTGAGAAAAATACAAGCGTGATGGTTTGAAAATTATTTGGATTGGACAATCAGCAGCTAAGTTCCGATGAGGAAAAAGTTCAACGACTATCCCAGAAGGGAGTAGGAGAAATCCGAAGTGGAGGAATACTATGGAGAATAAATATTATAAACCTTGTAGATTATCTCTACAGGAACAAAATCGTATTATACAATTATATACTAAGAATCATCTTTCAATTACTCAAATTGCAAAACAGACTTGTCATAAGTCATCAACCATTTCTAAAGTTCTTCATAACCATGATATTGAAGTTATTATTGGCCTGAGAAAATATCAACCGACCGAAGAAGAAATCAATAAAGTAAGAGAAATTATAGAAGCTCATGGCAGTTACATTGAAGCTTCAAAAGCAATCAATAGAGATATTACTATTGTAAAAAGAATTGTTGAAGAAAATAATTTTTCTTATGACTATCGTCCGTATAATAAAAATATGAGGCATGATTTTTTCAAAGTTATTGATTGTCCAGAAAAGGCATGGCTTCTAGGATTTTTATTTACGGATGGAAGCGTTCGTCAAGTGGGAAATAGTTTTCAAATTCGCCTTTCTATTCAAAGAGAAGATGAAAACATGATTGAAGAGATTAGAAGATGGTTGAACCTTGATAATAAAATTCTTCATGATATTAGACCAGGGAAAGAATGCAGTGGAATTGAATTTACCAGTAAAGAAATTTTTGAAGATTTATCTAATTATGGAATTGTTCCAAATAAAACTTATTTGACAAATTCTCTTTTTATAGATAAAATTCCAGAGGCTTTCCGGAGAGATTACATTCGAGGGGTTTTTGACGGAGACGGCGGGCTAAGTTTTACTGGTAATATTTATGAAATTGACTGTAATTTTACAAGTCATTTTTATGAAACGGTTCAAGAATTTCAAGCATATATTGACAAGCAAATTGGAAAAACTAACCACAATAAGATTCAAGAATTTCCTGGGAAATGTCGTTGCTCATGGAGAGGACACCAACAGGTGTTGAAAATTTTATCTTGGTTATATGATGATTCAAAAGTATATTTGAAAAGGAAATATGATAAATATTTATGGATAAAATCCACAGTATAAGATATAGTCTATTCTTACATGAAAGTGTAAGTAAAAAACAGAAATAGACAAGTTATTGCCATTTTTGATGCAATTCGCAGACCACGTTGGCGGCAAAGAAGCTCTTATGACAATGATAGCACAAGAACGGCTGGAACCAATTCACTTGGGTTATCTTCGCGGGCGAGACATCAGAAATTCAATTATTTATGTAACAGAAGCGCAGAATCTAACAGTAGACCATATCAAGCTTCTTTTAGGTCGAGTCGGCGAAGGTTCTTATCTTTATCTTGATGGTGATTTCCATGCTCAAATTGACCGTTCAGTTTTTGAACGTTCTCCTGGTCTAAAAAAACTTATTGAAGTTTTATCTGGAAATAAGTTATTTGGATATGTAAATCTGGTAAAATCAGAACGTTCAGAAGTGTCGGCGTTGGCTGACTTATTGGACGAATAATTTGAAAATCAGCACCGGCTTCCTGCGGCGCTGTCTATATATATCGTAGGGAGAGGGCGCAAGTCCTCTCCTTATTTTATTAGGAGTGATAATAATGGCGTCTCAATATTGGAGGCAATATGATAATTCAAAAAGGTTTTCTAAATTAGATGTCTTTTATAATTATTTGGGTTCAGACCCACAAAGCTCAATTTTAGCTTCTCTAAAATCTCAAGCTTTAAACTCTTTTGATAATCATTTGAATAACGTAATGCAAGTTTCAAAAAATGTCGAGCCTTATCGCAGAATTGCAGAATATGAAAAGGAGAAAGAGCTAGCTCTTTTGAGTAAAGTATTCAATAAGGATTTACAAATAAATCTTCAAGACAGTAAAGACGTAAAAACTTTGATTGATGCTTTGAATAGTGTTCTAAACATAAAAGAAGTCTATGAAAGAAACATGAAAACTTTGGAGCTATCTAAAGGTGGCAGGAAGAGTGTTATTTCTTTCTTTCCAACTTACTTCCTCCAAGTATGGAACGAAAGATGGAGAGATATCTATGATGCAACTTGTACTACTTTTTCTATGGGCGGTATCACACTAGAAGCGGCACTAAAAAAAGAAATTGATAATGTCGTAGACGATATTACTATTACGGCAATAGAGAGGATGCTATCGGCCAAGGCTGAGATGAAAACAATGCGTGAAGAGGAAAAATATAATACAGCCTATTCTGAATTGCTCAATGCAATTAGAAATGTTCCAAAATATAGGAACGAAATTTTAGAAAGAATACGTTCTATTTATCAATTGGATAAAATAAGCGAAGGAATTGCAAAAGAACTCAAAGGTGAAAATCAAAAGATTACACGTAATCAAATCGGAAAGAGACTAAAAACTTCAGCGAAAAAACCAATAAGTTTCAAAAGTGGTTCGCGCGGCGGCTACACTCTTGAAGCAATCGAGAAAATGTCATTCAATCTTATTGCAGAAAGCCTTGAAGAAGGTAGAGCAGTTCATACTGGCCAAATGGGCAACATGAAAGCAGATAATATGCTAATTATTGGAGTAGATGGCAGTATTATTGACGAATGGCTTGAGGATATTTCCCAAATCTCAGGTTCATCGCGCAAAGATAATTTACAAAGAATAGAAAGACTTCAAGAACTCACTAAGGGAATACATGAAGGTTTTGTCATTTATTCCAGCGATAAAAACTGGACTTTGAACCAAGCTTTCCGCGACCAATTCGGTTTTCCTGCTGGCTCAGCCATTTCTGCTCAATCCTATTATGACGTCACGCGCAAAGTAAACAAAAATGCGAGAACTTTTGTCGGCTTGATGCTCAATACAATTCAAGGTGCTATTATGGGAACTGATGCCGCGCGGGAAGATTTAGCTAAGGCTATAGCGACAGATATTGCAGTTATGTTGTTTGATGATTATCAGACAATCGGGGATTTTCGTAAGCAAACAGGGCCAAAAGCAATCCATATCATGAATTTGGGGAATATAATGGTTCCGTTGTCTGTTTTTCTTACAATGCTTGCAAATGCAGTTGAACGAGCAGAAACTGATGTAGATGATTTTGTAAAAGTTGTTATTACTACACCGGAGATTGAATTCAAAGATTATGCGGCGCAAAAGGCTTGGATGGCCAATCCAACAAAAGGTTATGAAGCGAAAAGCGCTTGGACGTACCAGCGCGATGAGGCATTGAGAAAAACCCGCATCTCCGTAAATTTCCTCAAAGAGTTCCGCGCATTTATTACCTCTCTTGGTAAATAATTTGATTTTTTCCTAAATTTTTGATATAATATATATAGAAAATGAAAGGAGATTTCAAATGGACTTTTCTCTTTCTACGGTTGAAGAATTGATTAGACCGCTACTGAATGAAACTGAATACGGCTCGCTTGAGGATTTTTATCGAGGCGAAATGGAGCGTCGAGATAGTTGGTTGAATGAGATTGAAGATGAGTTCGGAATTGAGGTTTCTCGCGGAGAAACGAAACTTGTTGTTTTTTCTCCTGCCCTAAATGGTTGGGTTTTGAAAATCCCTTGTCTTTCTTATTATCTTGGCGCAGAAGTCGATTTTTGTAAAATTGAGGTTCTGAATTATGAAAAGGCAGAAGAAGCTCATTTGGAGCGGTTTTTTGCGCCAACTTATTTTGTTGGAGAATTCTATGGCGTTCCTGTTTATGCGCAGAAAAAAGTCGAGTGCGAGGAATGTACGGTAAGTGAAAGTTTTTATGAATGGGCAGAGCGCAATACTGATAAAGACGATTATGAGGATGAAGAAGTGTTCTATGATGTCGTTTATTCTCGTTCAACAAATATGTGCCTAAGTGAAATTCTTACTGCGCTTTATGAAACTGAAGATAGTGTTTCAGGCGAAGAAATTGATGAACTTTTTCGGTTTTGTCTTAGAAATGAGATAAATGACCTTCATAGCGGCAATTGGGGATATACAAAAAATCATTTTCCTGTTTGTGTTGATTATAGTGGTTTTCAGAATTTTTATAATTGAAAGGAGTAATAAAGATGAGAATTATTGGAGTAAAGTTTAGAAATGTAGGAAAGGTTTATCATTATTTCACAAAGGTTCCTATGAGAAAGGGATGGACTTATAATATTATTGCCGATGGAGTTCAGAGTTATACATCGCCAGTTACTGTCGTAGATGATAATGTTTGCGCGACGGATGCTTATCCTGAACTTCGGACAATTACAAAAGCAGTTGTTGTTGATGCACCAAAGCCCAAGAAAACGCTTGAACCGCTTTTGAAAAGAGTTGTTATCAATGAGGAGAAAGGAATTACGACTTTCCTTTGGAAGGATGGCCGTAAAACTCAAGTTCGTTGCCAGGAAGGCGATGAATTTGACCCGGAAAAGGGCATTCTTCTTTGCGTTTTGAAGAGATGTTTTGATGATAGAGGCTCTTACAATGATTGGCTGAGAAAAGTTTTGAAGGAGAATGGATATGGGGAACAATAATATTCCCTACTGTACACACCATCAGTATAGAATTTATGGAGATAAGCTCTGGAAGAAATGCTTGAACCCAAAAGTCCGCGCATCTAAGCAGCGTTGCCACTATTTTATTTGGTTGAAAAGAGGAACAAAGTTATGCAAAAATTCTTTAATTGAAAGGATAGGTGATGAATAAATGAATAGGTTGGTTATGTTGGCCGGCCTTTCTTAGCCGGCAGTGGTAAATCTACTCGCGCTAAGCGGTATGGTGCTTTGGGTTATAAAATTTTTTCATCTGATGCACTGCGCGCGGAACTTTTTGGAGATGAGAATGACCAAACTCATAATTCAGAGGTTTTTGAAGAACTTCATCGGAGAATTCTCAAAGCTCTTGATACAGGAGAAAACTGCGTCTATGATGCTACAAATTTGAATAGGAAGCGACGTATTCAGTTTTTAGAAAGATTGAAAAAGTATGAGGGGTTAGAAAAACGAATTGAAGTAATTGTTGCTCCTGTTGATTTTTGCGTAGAACAGGATGCCAAACGCGCGAGAACTGTTGGGTCCTCTGTAATTCAAAGACAGGTCAGTCAATTCCAAATGCCGTTAGTTGAAGAGGGCTGGGATTATATTGCAGTTTGTCCTTTGAAGGATATCGGCGGTCAGACTTCTCCGTATCAATTAGATGAATTTCTATGGGGGCAAACGCCGCACAACTGCGCGCCGTATCATTTGGAAACGATTGAAGCTCATATGAAAATAGCATATCTTTTAGCTAAGACAAATGATGAGCCAGATTGTATCCAAATTGCTCTGAAGTATCATGATATAGGTAAGTTTTTTACTAAAAAATGGAATGAAGAAAAAAGCCGAAATACTTTTTATGGTCACCAGAATTGGAGTGCTTACTTTTATCTATGCTCTTCTACATACCTTGATTTAAAGGTTAAGAATGAAGAAGAGGCTTTTGCTGTTGCTACGCTAATTTCTGAGCATATGGAGCCACATCTCAGTTCTTGGGATAAAAAGAAAGGCTTTTATGGCGAAGGTTTTAGAAATCTCTTAGAATTGATAGCTTATTATGACGATTGGGCGAGTATAAAGGATGAACGGGAATAAACCGCTCTTTCTTTTATAATTTGATTTTTTCTTGTTTTTTTGGTATAATATTTATATAAAGATGAAAGGAAGAGATAAGAATGGAACTTCAAGATTTTTTGCGAAAGAATCCAAAGGGTTATGATGCAATTTTATCGGCGGCGCCGTTTTTTTTGAAAATTCAGCATGAGGATGGGTATGTCCTTTTCAAGTATGACCAATTGAAGTCTGATTTTTCGCTGCCGATTGTGCGCGAAGCCCGTGGAATTATTTTCCGTGAGGACAATTTCAAGTGCGTGCGCCGTTCTTTTGATAAGTTTTTCAATGTTCAGGAGCCGAACGCGGCGAAGATTGATTGGGATACGGCATGGATTACTGAGAAAGTTGACGGCTCTTTGGTATGTATTTGGTATGATAACGGTAAGTGGCATCTTTCTACGAATGGCCAGATTGATGCTTTCAAAACTCCGACTGGTTCCATTCTCTATCCGACTTTCGGCGCGCTATTTGAACGGGCGCTAAAGACCTATGGATATAAGTCTTTTGAGGAATTTTGTCGACCGATACCGACAAATCAATGTCATACTTTTGAACTTTGTACTGAAGAAAATCGCATTGTAATTCCTTATGAAGGTTTTCACATTTATTATCTTAGTTCTTATAATTTAGAATATGAATATGAAAGATGCTATCGAGATTGGGCTAGAGTAGCTCTTGAAGTTGAAATTCCGAAAATCTGTTGGGCATTTTCGATGGAAGAACTCATTAGAAAAGCTTCGAAGCTTCCTTGGGATGAGGAAGGATACGTTGTATGCGATGCTAATCATAATCGCGTAAAAGTAAAGTCTACCCAGTGGCTCAATGCACACTATACTCTAAATAATAATGTGGTAACGCGCAAGCGGCTTCTTGATGTAATTCTCGCTGGAGAAGAGGACGAGTTCCTTGTTTTTGGTGAAAAGTATCGAGAAGAGCTTGAGAAAATCCACTTACAAATGGATTTTTTGAAACAAAAGGCTCAAGAATTTTTATTTGCGTTATCTCCGTTTCTAATGGAACCGCGCAAACTATGGGCCGAACAAGTTTCAAAAATTTCGATTTCTATTATTCGTGCTTATCTTTTCAAATACTATGATACTCATATGACTTGGGAAGATTATACTAAAGATTGGGATAGTTCTCAATGGGAGCGAGTATTAGAAAGAAACTAAAATAAAAGGAGAGAAACAAATGAAGCCACACTTTTTACAGAGAACTACGTGGTGCTTCATTTGCGTTATTGCTTGTATTTTTTTATTTACATTACAGACTTCAAGCGCGCAAATCGAAGCCGATTTGACCATTGATAGGAGCCAAGCAGAAATCCAACGTCTCCAGATGGAAAATGACGGGCTGAAACGCCAAGTTGGGGAACAAAAAAGAATTATCAATTCTTTGGAGCAAGAAAATGTAGTTCTTGAAGAAGAACGCGACAATGCTTTAGAGGTACTCGCGCAAAAGGAAGCAGAAGATGCTGAGAGAGCCGCTAAGCTAGAAAACTTTGAAGAGATTGATATTTTAGCAAAATTGCTGTATTGCGAAGCCGGAGGAATGGGGTATGAAGGACAGCTTTGGGTGTGTTCTGCTATTCTAAATTTGAGTGACTATACTGGTCGCTCAGTTTGGAACCTCGCGCATGATGAGGGAACAATGGCAGTCGCGCCGTATGTTGATTACGCGCGCCCGACCGCTATGCAATATGAAGTAATTAGAGATGTGTTCTATGGTTCGCGCATTGAAGACGTGTGCTATTTTAGAACTTTGAGTTATCATACTTTTGGAACACCGATGGTACAGATTGAGAATGTATTTTTCTCTGCACCGTGAAAGGAGGATTAGATGAGCGGAGGAATTATTCCGAAAAGAGGACAAGGGACACCAGGATTTTCAACTTTGATAAATGGAGAATTAGGAGTTTCTACTGACCAAAAGACTCTTTATTTAGGAACCGCTCACGGTCCAGTAGAAATAGGAAACCGTTCTAGCACTACAGTTATTTCTCCATATGCTAATACTTATACCACGCTTAGTAAAGTCCAGCAAAATTTGACTGTGAATTTTCATAATCTTCAGACAGGTAAGACATATCACCTATATTGTCTAACGACTTCGCGCAAAGGTGGAAATAAATATGGTGATTGGTATCATCCAAAAAACTTCCATCTTGGGTATAAAAACCAATTGGAAGGGTGCTATGTCTACGATAAGTACCAACCGACAATTCTTTTCCAAAGTACTCCTTCTTGGATGCCGAATAACGGTTTACTTCAAACAGAATGGACATTACCAAATTCAACTTCTTTATCTATCCGTCTAAATGATTGGATCGTCCCGCTTGTAAAACCAATGAATGAAACAACAAGATTAGGCCAACCAAATTTTTCAACTTGGTCGTTTGATAATAAACGCTATGTCGCTTCTATTATCGGGGTAGCTCAAAAAACTCGTGCCTCTCGTTTGTTCAAATTTTGTCTTGCCGATGAAGATGGTATCATTTATCCCTGTCAGCACACTTTGAAAATAGGGTCGGCTGGAAAGATTGGCGAGAATTTTCTTCTGATTGATATAAACAGAACGACTGGGAAAGGTTTTATTCCATCAAGTTATCTTTATTCTTCAATTTTCTAATAATAATGCTGCGGCCCAACTGAAGAACCCAATGGTTCCAATTGTCTAACCTTATGGATCGAATTGACGGTTGCAGCATTTACATATAAAAACCCCGAAGGATTTTTGTCCTTCGGGAATTTCTTTATCTATCTTTACAGCCAACACTTTCGGCATAACGCTTATTGATAATAAGCATTCTGATCATATCCTCAGTCAAATTGAGGTTGCCGTTTTCATCGCCACGGAGCGCGCCAGCATCAACTATTTCTTGAATTTCAGGTTGCGCCCACTTTGGCATATCTTCAACGTGTTGATAACGAACCATATTTTCTTCCTCCAAAATTTCATTTACTCTTTGAGCAATTTCACCCATTCGGCCATAAAGATAATCGCCAGGACAAGACTTGTTTGCATAGTCACGGTGAACGGTCATATTACAACCATTTAGGTGATTGACGCGCTCGTTCTTATTGGTAGACCACACGAGCTTTTCGATACCATTGCGCGCGCAAATATCCGCGCAAAGCTTGATTACGGCTTCAAAGGCGGCATCAGTAATCCAGTAAGGGTCAGTCATGTCAGAGGCGACCTCAATCGTGATGGCGCGCGCGTCATTATCACGGTTGGATGAACACCAAGAACGATTTTTTTCCTCTACCACAAGAGAAATATCGCCGTCTTTGCCAACGCCATAGTTGCAACTTGCTTGGCGGTTGCCTTGGAAACAATATGCAATGCCAGCAGCGGTCAATTGGCCAACTACGCAGTGGATTGTAATAGTGTCGATTTTGTGATCGCGCAATCCGCCGTTATTTGGCGAAAGTAGAGTAAAAGTAGCTAATGTACTATTAGTAAAAGCCATTTTATTTCTCACCTTCTTCAAGGGATTTCTTATACGAAATAGTGGAAAGACCAAGCATCGCGTTCAAGAATGTGACGAGCGCAGTGATAGTACCAACGACTTGTTCACCATACGGGAAATTCCAAATGCCAGCGATCGCAAAATAAAGAGTGCCAAGAGCGGGGAGAAAATATCGAGCAATCCATTTTAGGATGTCATAAACTCTATTTGGAAGTTTCATTTCCTTCATCTCCTTTTGTTTTTTCTTCCTTCAAAAGGAAGTAGCAATTACTTGAAAAAACTCAATCTTTTTGATTATTAGCAAATTCCCAAAGTTCGTCCATTTTTTCTGGTGCGCAATAATCAACCCAGAACCAATGGAAAATTTTTGGGATTAGTTCTTCTGTGTTTGGGAAATTTTCGGCGACGCGGCGTATCATTTGGTCAGCAAATTCTTCAATTGGAGTATTATAGAAATCTAGACGCGTTTCATTACTTAGTAGTTCTATCCAGAGATAGAAGCAATAAACGTCTTGGAGGATTGCAAAAAAGAAATCACGAGACATAGAAAACCACTCCCTTTTAGACTAAATCTAAAAGGAAGTGGCGTTTTTATTAAGTTAGTAGAGAGTTTTGAGCTTTCTTCCATTCTTCGTATGGCAGGAAATTATCAGCATTTATGTAGTTGATGTATCTTCGCAGACCACGTTCAACGTGACTGCCGTAGATGCTGATTACGTATTTTATGGCTGCTCAACTATACGTTGTAAAACTAAGTTGTCGTATCTGTTGCTGCCGTCGCTGTGATTACAACGTCGCCTGTGACCTTCGCAATGGAGATCGCGCCGTTGCTGTACGCAGTTGCCGTGATGTCCTCGCCGCCCATTGTGACCGTCACCGTCGCGCCCGACATGGTGTAGCCTGCCGAGGGTGTCAGCGTGGCGGCAAATGCACCCGCACGGACTGTCTCTCCGGCATAGTCGATAGAGCAGTTGCTGAGGGTCTTGGTGATTGCATAAAATACGTTGGTGTATGCAACGATGTTGGATGCGGCGCTCTCAATAAAGTTGTTGCCGATTGCCGTCGCCTTAAAGCGGTACGCGGCGGGGGGAAGCCCCTGCTGCGTCAGATCGAGCGTCAGCGTATCGGCGGGCAGCGTCCCAAAAAGAGC
>OJAR01000305.1_pt1 | contig 16847 bp, 16 predicted proteins | sample 1589431 | NCBI WGS metagenome assembly OJAR01 (sample SAMN03283242) | human gut metagenome | biome: human-associated habitat; material: feces | host: Homo sapiens | place: Peru | collected 2012 | reverse complement strand
TTATATTCAATGTGTTCGCTTTCATATTGCATAGCACGCACCTCCGTTGTTGCTCACCTCTATTATACTCATTTTTTCACATTACTCAATACAGCGAAGTGAAAATTCACTCTACATTCACTCTGTGGGTGAAAATTATCTTTGTCTTGCAGCGTGGTCTGCTTTGCTTTATCCGAATATATAGCGATAGTCAGCATCCGTTTCGATATGCGTCCTCATTTTCTCCATGGCGGCGTAGAAGGTCCGCTCGGAAGCCTTATCGGACTTGCGGCTGGCGGAGTGAGAGATTTCTTCGATTTCACCGTTTATCAGCACTGCTTTCCTGACCGACCAGCAGGTATCGCAGAAGCCCAAATGCTTGGCGACCGTACGCTGCTCCCGGTAGGTGAGGCTATCAAAGGCCCCGTAAAGGGCGGCGTGCAGCACCTCTCGGAGGTACAGCTTGTCCGGCTCCGATGTTGTGTCCACTGTCACATCCTCACCGGTTTCCTCACCGTCCTCATCGTATTGCAGGTAAAAGTCCGCCCGCCGCTCATTCAGAGCGCCTATCGCAATATACCGCTGCACAGTTTTGGCATCCATTCCGACCTCGTCGGCAATTTTCTGAATACAACCGTTGCTGCAATCGTCATTGTTCCGATGATAGATGGCCATAATCCGCCTCATCACCGGATAGGTGTCGACCGTCATGGTAACCACGCCGCTCTGCGCCGTGCGGATGTAGTCCTCGATACTATCCGAAATGTACTGCTTCTGAAAGGCGGCAAACGGAACGCCTATGGACGGATCGTATTTTTGCAGAGCAGCTAAAATCCCGCACACCGCCGTCTGCTTGATGTCCGCAAAGTGCTCTGCCATGATGTAGCGCTGGCAGACATCCTGCGCCAGCTTGTTCAGCGTCGGCTCCCGGTCGTGCAGATACCACGACAGATACTTGTCCTCTTTTTCAGCAAGGTATAGCGCGATATACTCCTGCGGCGGCAACTTGGGCGGTGCGGGGGTAAGGCGGTACATCCGGCGCTCCAAAAGATACCGCTGTTGCTCTAAAACTTTATTCTGTTCTTCGGACACCGGATGCACCTCCCATCATTTCATTCTTTTGTCCGTGTCGGTGTACAGCTTGGCACGCTGCAAATCCGCATAATAACTTGTTTTGGCGTAGGCATCATCTTCCTCTGCCTGTTCCAAGCGGCGTTTTGCCATTTCCTGCGCCGCCTGCGCAAACTCGGCAGAGATCGTTCCCCGGCTTTTTTCGGAGCGTATCGCCGAGCAGCGGCGGTCATAGGCGGCCTTCAGCGGGTTATCCTTTGCCCGCTCCGCTTTGCCCTGAATGATGGCGTACCGGCGGCAGCTGATCTTTTCACCGTGGTACAACTCCGGTGCCGTGCCATAGGTGCAGTATTTCTGCCGCCGTGCGCTTTGCATCAGGAAATACTGCTTGCAAACCTCGCACTGCCTTGGATAGTGCCCGTGGTGCAACCCTTCAAAGAAATCCGTCAGCACAAAGCTGTAATAGCTCTCAAAGGCCATTCTTCGGGCGGTGACAAGAATACGACTGTTTCGCCGTTTCGGGAGAGCAATATATTCCGTGTGCAAGGGAAATGAATTCGTCCCGAATATCTCCGTTGCAATAGGCAGCAAATGACGCTCATCAAAACGATCGGCTTCATCCACACGGGAAGCGAATTTCATAAATTGCTCAAACGCCTTGCGCATATCCTCCGGGATAGCATCGTAAAAACGAAGGCTACTCAAAACGGTTGCGCACATCGTTTCAGCATTTTTGAATAGAGCCTTATCATATTCGGGAGGGAACACACTATTGAATTGTGCTACTGCTGCCCTGCGCCGCAGATAGTCGGAAAGAGCAGCAGCTTTGCTTTCCGTGAATAGCTCTGCAATTCGCTGCTTCTCCGCCGCAATGTTCAAGGAGGAAAAGGGCTTGAGCTTCGGCAGGGTTTGCAGGATTGTTAGAATCTCCTCGCCGGCCTTGAGAAAATCTGTTTCGTTCAGATACCCGGCACAAAGCTGCTCCTGTACATTCCAGTTGCTTTGCCGAAATACGGCGATCCTCGCCGCCGTGTCATCCTTATAATACTGATTCAAAAGCTGCACCGTAAAGGTACCCGCCGGGTAGCTTTTGCCGCCTATATGTACACGACCGTCCCGATAAACGGCAGTAAGAAAGCCTAATCCGTCGCCCATATGCCCCGCCTCCTGCTATATTCTATCAAGCCAAGTGTCCCATAAACCGGTCTTGCGGTGATGAAAAATCAAGATATTTTACCGCCGCATTACCGCGCAAGAACATTTGTTCTATATAATTGTAGCAGAAAAGTGCCTGATATTCAAGAATTTTTCCCGTGTTGCGAACAGCATTTTAGCCGTGTTGCTATAATCATACCTTTTTCAGCCGTTTCCCCCATTCAATATACAGAAGGCAGTCATCGAGCCGTCGAGGTCACACTCGGCGGCTTTTTTTGCTGCCCGTAAAACAGGAAGGAGGTTTAGCCTATGGCACTCAAAATCACGCCGAAGCAGCGAACAAAAATCAATGTCCTTGTACGCAAAGCTTGCTGTAATTGCTATAAGGAAAACTGTCTGATGCTGGATGACCTTGAAATGTTCGGCTGAGCCAAAACGCCGATATGTGGCTCAAATTGCAGCATTTGAAGCAGAGCCAGTGCCACTTTGGCGCAATACGCCAAGAGGCAAGGAAGCGGTTTTCGGCATTGTGCAGCGCAGAAATATGCTGAAATCCCGGTATCTGACACCCGCTTTTCTTTATGCCCTGCGGGGTGCGTCCTACGATATAACAAGCAGGGACTTTGTGTGCCGCAAAAGTCCCATTACAGCCGAAATCGGCTGACTCTTTGGGGGCACAGCCCCCAATCCCCCGAAAGGAGAGATATGTATGGGGAAAGATGTACGCATTGCCGTCCGTGTGACGGCAAAGGAGAAGGAAAAGATTCAAACCAAAGCCCGAAAATGCGGGCTGAGCACAGCCGAATATGTGAAGCAAAGAGCGTTGGGGTATGAACCGAGAGCGGTACCGTCTGATGCTCTTTTTGCTTGTCTTGAAATGCTGGGCGAGCTTGCGGACAAGGCGAGTTCACCGGAGCTGGACAAAGAAATCTGCATGGTGCTGAAACAGATCACAGCAGAATTCCTGCTGCCTGGAAAGGGGTGATGCGGTATGGCGGTGACAGGCTTCTGGCCGGTGTTCAAAAATCTGAAAGCCACACTGGACTACGCCGACAATCCCGACAAGACCACCGCACCGGAATATCTGGACGAGGATCTATACGCTGCCCTGCGCTATGCAGAGAACGACGATAAGACCGACCGCAAGATGTTTGTGGGCGGTATCAACTGCTCGGCGCAGAACGCCTACGCCGAGATGATCGCCGTGCAGCGGCGATTCGGTCTGCGTGGAAAGGTCGTCGGCTACCACGGTATTCAGAGTTTTCGTGAGGGCGAGGTCACGCCGGAGCAGGCGTTCGCCATCGGCAAGGAGACAGCACGGCGGATGTGGGGCAATCGGTATCAGGTGTTGGTCACCGTCCATCTGAATACCGACAATGTTCACTGCCATTTTGTTGTGAATCCCGTGTCCTTCAAGGACGGCGCGACGTTCAAAAACAAAATCGGCGACCACAAGGAGCTGCGTAAAATCTCCGATGAGATCTGCCGAGAACATGAGCTGTCTGTGCTGGAAAACAGCGATTTCTACTCCAAGGGCAAGAAAAAGGAATATTGGGTTCACAAGGCCGGCAAGAAATCGCATCGGGACTATCTGCGGGAGGATGTGGAATACTGTCTGTCCTTTGCGACCAACCCAAGAGAATTTGAAAGTCAGCTCTATACGCTCGGGTATACCCTCGACCCTGTGCGCTTTTCGGTCAAGGCAAAGCATTGGGAGCGTGCCGTGCGGCTGAATAGTATGGGCTTCTCAAAGGAGCGTGTCAACGAGCAGCTACGGCAGAATGCCGAAAACCGCTATCGAATGTTCACATTGGAATACCGACCACCGTACAAGCCGAAGAAATTTCCGTTAGAGGACGAGCTGCGAAAGCTGGCTTTCCCCATTGAGCACAGTTATGACACTGCCACCGTTTTGGTGGATGCGGTGTTTTATCTTGTCATAACGGTGATCCAAATCGTCACCGAGCTTGCCGATGTAATGCTGCTGTCGCCGGATCTGCGGGCGGCGGAAAAGGATTTGAAGGAGCTGGTTGCCGACTATCACTTCTTGCAGGAGCACGGTATCCATACGACAGCCGACCTGCAAGCAAATATTGAGCGATCCAAGTCTGAACTTTCTGCTTTGGAGCGTGAGCGCAGCGACATCAGCAACCGCGTACGACGCCCAAAATCGCCTGAAGAACAAATACAAAACAAAGAGTGCCGCAAAGCGGTATCCAAGCAGATGAAGCCCGTAAGGGAGCGTCTGCGCCGTGCGGAACGGATTTTAGAGAAATCTCCGCACCTGTACGAACTGTTAAAACAAGAGCACGAACTGGAGAAAAAGGCCCGTGCGAGATACAGAGAAAGAGGTAGATAAAATGAAAAATACGATGAAAAAACCGGTGGCAATTCCGGTTGAAAAATTGCACCCCTTTGCCGGACACCCGTTTAAGGTCAAGGACGATGACGAGATGAACACGCTGATCGAAAGCATACAGACGCAAGGCGTTCTTTCACCGCTGATCGTCCGACCGATTGAAAACGCCGATGAATATGAAGTGATCAGCGGCCACCGCCGCTTACACGCCGCACAAAAGGCAGGGATCACCGAGGTCCCTGCCTTGATTTATGCCCTCGACCGGGATGCTGCTGCCATTGCGGTGGTGGACAGCAACCTGCACCGGGAGCATATTTTGCCATCCGAAAAAGCATTTGCGTACAGAATGAAGCTGGAAGCAATGAGCAGACAAGGACACCGCTCTGACCTAACTTCCGACCAACTTGGTCGGAAGTTGGAAACCGCTGAGATTATTGCACAGCAGTCCGATGACAGCAAATCTCAGGTGCGCCGCTATATCCGCCTGACCCACCTCATTCCAGAGCTGCTCGCTCTTATGGACGAAAACAAAATGGCACTGTCCGTCGGCGTGGAGCTTTCCTTCCTCGACGAGCAAAGTCAGCGGAATGTGTTGGAACAGTGCGAAATGAACGATTGCACTCCGTCCTACGCTCAAGCAGTCCGTATGCGCAAGGCATTTAGCGACTTTGTGCTGACGGCGGATATGATTCGAAGCATTATGTCTGAAGAAAAGGCCAATCAACGGGAAACCGTGAAGATACCCACCGAAAAACTGCGGAAATTTGCGCCGAACGCCAATCCACAGCAGCTTGAGGGCTTCGTCCTCAAAGCCTGCGAGCATTACCGAAAATATCTGCGCAGACAGCGAGATGCGAGATAATTCGCACATTTGTAAAGGAGGCATACAATGAATAAAATTGAAATGAGCAAAAATCCGGACTATTGTTTTGCCGCCTTAAAGCTCATAGAGCAGCTTTATAAGGACGGTAAAGTACCGAATTTTATGTACCGAAATATACTGAATGAATATGCAGACATTGTTGATGTTACGGCTTTCATCATCGGAAATTCAAATAAAAAGGAGGAAGCGACAGCATGATCAATTCTGATTTTGTAAAAAAGCGAGTGGTAATTTATGCTCGTGTTTCAACCGAGCACGAAGCGCAGATTTCAGCTCTTGAAAATCAGATGGATTGGTACAAGCCAATCCTTGCCGCAAGACCGGAATGGACTTTGATCGGCCAGTATGTCGATGAAGGCATAACGGGAACTTCGGCGGCGAAGCGTCCGCAGTTTATGAAAATGATTGCAGATGCGAAGAAAAAGCAATTTGATATGATTATCACCCGTGAGGTGTCACGCTTTGCGAGGAATACGGTTGACACCTTGCAATACACCCGACAGTTGAAGTCGCTCGGCGTTGAGGTGTTCTTTATCAATGATAATATAAAGACTTTTGACGGGGACGGCGAGCTGCGGCTCACCATTATGGCAACCTTGGCGCAGGACGAGAGCCGTAAAACCTCTGTCCGTGTAAAAAGCGGTCAGCAGACCTCTATGAACAACGGTGTCATCTACGGTAATGGTAATATTCTGGGCTATAAGCGGGTGGCTAAAATCGTAGATGATAACAAAAAGGAAGTTGAGTGGACGGTAGATCCTGAGCAAGCCAAAACGGTAAAAATGATATATGCGATGTACCTTGACGGAATGGGACTTATGCAGATCAAGGACGAGCTGGAACGCAGAGGTCGAAAGACCTCTGCGGGACTCGACAGGTGGTATTGCACTGTCATTTCTCATATTCTCAAAAATTCCTTTTATTGCGGTATCATCACATACCATAAGGAATATACACCGGATTATCTGACGCAGAAGAAAGTCAAAAATTACGGCGAAATTGAATTCACAAAGGTACAGGGATCGCACGAAGCATTGGTATCGGTGGCAGATTATGAAAGGGTGCAAATCATTATGGAAAGCAAAAGAAGCAAATGCAAAAACCTTGACACAGGAAGAAAGACGACCGGCAAAAGGCCACGCACTACCGTGTGGGGAAAGCTTCTTGTCTGTGAATGTGGGCACAAATTCAGCATGCGGGTTTGGGACAGAAAAGACAGGGTGGCAAATGCCGCATATCAGTGCTACAGCTCTGTTCATACCGGCTCCTACAAAAGTCGGAAAAAGCGTGGACTTTCACTTGACGGAATATGCCAAACCCCGATGATACCCGAATGGCGGCTACAAATGATGGCAAATTATATATTCAGGAATTATCTCACCGAAAAAGATAAGGTTTTGGCTTTGGCGAATTCTATGCTTGAAGCGCATATAGGCGACACCGAAAGCCAAGAGGATCATACAGAAATTCTGCGATGCAAAAGAGCAGAGCTTGAAAAGCTGAATACTAAGCTTGACAACTTTATTGAAATGCGGGCAGAAGGCGAAATCAGCAAAGAACTGTTCAAAAAGAAAACATCCGAGCTTGAATTGACGATGCAGAAGCTGGATTCAGAAATCAAGGAACTCGAAAGCAAACAGGAGCCTGAAATTCAAATTGAAGACTATGCTGAAAAACTGACCGTTCTGCAATATGCGTTGGAGCAGTACACAAATTGGGATGACAAGGATATTCCGGAAAGTGTAATTGAAGCCTTTGTTGTTAAAATTGTTGCTTCAAAGGACGGCTTTGATTGGTATCTCCGCTTCAATGGCAATCCCGACGATCCGCTGCATTGCACGGTGGAAGGAAAAAGAAAAAACACAGCCAAAATCAGCGTAGCAGGGGAATGTTCCCCTGCTATACATAAGGGCGACACAGGCTGCCATCAAGGACGGAAAGAACTGAGCTTGCGCCGATAGGGCGAAAGCAAATAGCTGAAATGACCCCCGCAGCGCCTTCCGGAGCTGCGGGGGTTTTGTATATGACGTGAAGATAGTTTTTGGGAATTTGCTCAATCATAATATCCGTTTTGCTGGCATATCTGGTGAATGGTTTCTGCGTATATTGACCGCGATTTCTTATTCCTATCCATATTGCGATTTTTCTTATTGATATATAAATCTCTTATCGCTTGACACAAGTAGTTTTCTTTGCAAAATTGTTCTTTCTCAGGTAACTGATAAAACCCTTGCGGCTGCTCCTCCCAAGAATAATAATGTGAAGTCTTATTGAACCGTATGTATTCCTGCCTCTTATCTCCATAATTGTGCACTATGGCAAAATCGCAGCTATGAAGTATGCAGCTGTTATGTGTGTCTTTAACTTTGATTGTAAATACACGGGTGCTGTCCTCGCAATAGTCGTACCCATACCTGCGGATAAACCTGTTAAAGCTATCCATGAGAATATGCTTTATTTCTTTTGGGGTATAGATTTCGTCATCGTCATTGACCGTAATATTAACGTCAAAATCAAATCCGATATTGCTTTTTTCATCTCGGGTTATCATCTTCCGCGAGGAACTTCCGATGAATTGATATTGAAAGGTAAAACGGTTGCGCACATCGTTTTGCACGAAGTGGATCAAATCAATTATACGCTCTTTTACAGGTTTCCATTCGGCTGGCGGTACATACTTAAAATCATGCATAATATTAGACCTCTTTTCCCCAAGGTAATTATCCGATTTCACGGTTAAATCATTATAGTATATCATGAAAAAAGGCTTTGTCAATACCTCTATAATAGAAAATCGTACATTGCCCGCCCCGCCTTGCTTTTCCCACCGGAGCATGGTAGAATGGCGGCAGAATATTAAGCCGACGGGGGGGCGTTATGAGAGTAGAGCAATTTGTTATGGCCCACGGCGTCAGCATCGGCAAGACCCTTCCGGCCTATCCCGAAGAAGTGCAGACGGTGTACCCCCGACAGGACTGCACGGCGCAGAACGCCGCCGCCATCCCCTGCCGGCAGGTGCTGGGCGCTTATATGGTGGCCTTTGACAGAAGCTGATCCACCCGTCTGAACCTGCGATTTTTCACCCCCTTGCTTCGGAGCAGGGGGCTTTTTTGCGCGCGGAATACCGCATCTGCGAGTTGCTCCTCGTTTTTCTCCTCTGTTTTTACAAAATATAATAAAATTTTTCTCCAAGCACAGGTCATAATGCACAAAAAACATTGACAAAAATTCTACATGCGAAAGCCGGTAAGATTTCGTTTTGAAGGTTGAAACTGAGCGGCAACTGCGTTAAAATATTATCAACCCACCGGCGGGAGAACCGGCGAGGAGAAACAATATTTGTTGTGTAGAAAAAGGAGAGTGACGCTGTGTTTAAGAAATTCACCAATGGCTGCGTCCGAGTCGTCAACAGATGGCTGCCCGACGCCTTCCTGTTCGCTATCATCCTGACTATTGTGGTGTTCATAGCCGCCATGTGCGCTACGGGGCTGGGTCCCATTGGGATCGTTGCCGCGTGGGGCGACGCCAAGGGCGGCTTCTGGAACCTGCTGGCTTTCTCCATGCAGATGGCGCTGGTGCTGGTCTTCGGCTCGGCTATGGCATCTGCCCGTCCCTGCAAAAAGGCGCTGCGCGCCGTGGCCGGCCTGTGCCACAACGATAAGCAGGCCATTCTGGTCACCACCTTCGTGTCCACCATCTGCTGCTGGCTGAACTGGGGCTTCGGTCTGGTCATCGGCGCATTGCTTGCCAAGGAAGTGGTACGCCGCGTGCCCACGGTGGACTATCCTCTGCTCATCGCCTCCGCCTACTCCGGCTTCGTTATCTGGCACGCAGGTCTCTCCGGCTCCATTCCTCTGGATCTGGTGGCCGGCAAAGCCTTTGGTGACGTGACCTATCAGGCGCCCATCACCGCCACCGTCTTCCACCCCATGAACCTCATCATGTGCGCCGTCATCCTGCTGGTGATGCCTCTGGTGAACTATGCCATGCACCCCGACAAGGACCGCACCGTCACCGTCGACCCGGCTCTGCTGGTGGACGAGGCGGAGAAGGAGTACAAGCTGGATACCCCCGCTGAGAAGCTGGAGCACTCCAAGATCCTGTGGATCATCACCGTGGTCTTTGGCTTCATCTACATCGTGTACTACTTCGTGCAGAACGGCTTCACGCTGGGTCTGAACATCGTGAACATGATCTTCCTGTTCCTGGGTCTGCTGCTCCACGGCGACCTGCGCCGCTATGTGGACGCCATTGCCGATGCAGCCGCCGGTGCCGCCGGCATCCTGCTGCAGTTCCCGTTCTATGCGGGCATTATGGGCATGATGGTGGCCACCAATGCGGAGGGCACGTCTTTGGCAGGCGTCATTTCCAACTTCTTCGTGAGCATTTCCAACAACGTCACCTTCCCCATGCTGTCCTTCCTGGCAGCCGGTATCGTGAACTTCTTCGTTCCCTCCGGCGGCGGCCAGTGGGCCGTGCAGGGTCCCATCATGATGCCTGCCGGTGCCGAAATGGGCATCGAGGCTGGCCGCACGGCCATGGCCATCGCTTGGGGCGACCAGTGGACCAACATGATCCAGCCCTTCTGGGCGCTGCCTGCGCTGGGCATCGCCAAGCTCTCTGCCCGCGACATTATGGGCTATCTGGTGATCGTGCTGCTGTTCACCGGCGTTGTGGCCTGCCTCGGCTTCCTCGGATGGGCACTGCTGTTCTGACGACCCGAGGCGAAATTACATAGCTGCAAACGGCTCCCCCTGTCCCTTTGGGTGGGGGGAGCTTTTCTGCCCGCGCCCATGGCGCCGCGCCCTTGACAGGGGCAGTCCCGCTTTGTATAATGACCTCATGAGCGCCGCCGCCTGCGGCAGAAAGAGAGGAACGCCCATGAAGCGCATTGACAAGTGCCGCAAGACCGACCTGCTGGTGGGGCTGCTGTTTGCGGGGGTGGTGGCGGTGCTGCTGGCCTACCGCATTTTTGCCTATCTCTGCGAGGTCACGGCCTTTCAGTGGTGGATGATCCCGCTGGGTGTCCTGTGCGCCGCGCTGGGCGTGGGCGGCTTTCTGCTGGCTCGGCGGGCGTGGAAGCGCCTGCAATACCTGCGGGACAATCCGGAGGAGTAATAGAAATTTAGAGTGAAAAAATGACCGCTTTCGGGCGGTCATTTTTTTATGTTTCGCTGTGAAAATTTTTATATACCGCCTCGGCCACGGCCTTGGGCAAAACCGCTTCCAGCTCGGCCTGCTCCGCCTGTGTCACAGCCTTCACCGAGCCGAAGTGCTTCAAAAGCGCTTTTTTGCGCACCTCGCCCAAACCGGTGATGCCGTCCAGTCGGGAGCGCACGGCGCTGCGGCTGTGCTTTTTCCGGTGGTAGGTGATGGCGAAACGGTGGACTTCCTCCTGCACCTGCCCCACCAGAGCGAACAGCGGCGGGCTGTGCTGAATGCCCAGCTCCTGCCCGCCGGCCGTCATCAGCGCGCGGGTGCGGTGTTTGTCGTCCTTCACCATGCCCAGCACGGCCACGGTCAGCCCCTTTTCCGCCAGCACTTCCTCCGCCACGGCGGCGTGCTGCTGCCCGCCGTCCATCAGGATCAGCTCCGGCAGGGGGGTAAATTTCTCGTCGCCGTCCAGATACCGCTGGAGCCGGCGCCCCAAAATCTCCCGCATGGCGGCGTAGTCGTCGGGGTGATCCAGGGTCTTGACCTGAAACTTGCGGTAGTCCCGCTTCAGGGGCTTGCCGTCCTGAAACACCACCATGGAGGCCACCATGTCGGCGCTGCCGGTGTTGGAGATGTCGTAGGCCTCTATGCGGTGGGGAGCGGCGGAAAGCCCTGCCAGTGCGCCCAGCTGCTCCAAAGTCTTGCCGGTGCGCTCGGCCTCGGAGGTGACGCGCTCCGTTTCCTCTCGGGCGTTGCTCTGCGCCATGCGCAAAAGCTCTGCCCGCTGCCCCCGCTGCGGCACCCGCAGGGCGACCCTGTGGCCGCAGCTTTGGCTCAGCAGCTCCTCCAGCGCCTCGCTGTCCTCCGGCAGGGCGGCCACGCAGATCTCCTTCGGCGCGGCGCTGCGGCCTTCGTAGTACTGCCGCAGCACGGCGGACAGGATCTCGCCCTCGTCCTCCTCCGCGCCGGCGGGCAGCACCTTTACCTCCCGTCCTAAGAGGTTGCCGTCCTCCAGATGCAGCACGCCGAAACCCCAGCGCACCTGTCCCCGATACAGCCCCCATACGTCCGTGTCGGCGCACACGCCGGCGATGACCCGCTGGGTCTTGCCCAGCACGGCGATGGCGCGGAGGCGATCCCGCAGGGCGGCAGCCTGTTCAAAGTCCAGCGCTTCCGCCGCCTGCTCCATTTCCTCCTGCAGCTCCTTGGTGAGGGCGCGGTAGTGGCCGGTGAAAATGTGGGCGGCCTGCTCGATGCGCCGGCGGTACTCCGCCTGATCGGGGCCGTCCGGACGGCAGAAGCCGTCGCACTTGCCGATGTGCAGGATCAAGCACGGCCGCTCCTTGCCGATGTCCCGCGGGAATTTTCGGGCGCAGGTGGGGAGCTTCAACGCGCCGCACACGGCCTCTATGGCCAGCCTCGATTCCCGCCGCCCGCCGAAGGGGCCGAAATAGCGGGCGCCGTCCTCCTCCGCCCGACCGGCCAGCGTGAAGCGGGGGTAGTCCGCCCCCTTGTCCAGCCGCACAAATGGGTAGCCCTTGTCGTCTTTTAAGAGAATATTATAGCGGGGCATATGGCGCTTGATGAGGGAGTTTTCCAGCACCAGCGCCTCAAACTCCGTGCGCACCAGAATGGTGTCGAACCGATCCACCTGGGACACCATCATTTTTGTTTTGCTGTTGTGGGAGGCGGTGTCCTGAAAATACTGGCTCACCCGATTCTTCAGCTTTTTCGCCTTGCCCACATAGATGACCTGACCGATCTTGTCCATCATGAGATAGACCCCCGGCGCCAGCGGCAGGTCGTTGGCTTTGTCCCGCAGCTCGTCCTTTGTCATGGCCGCGTCCTCCTTTCCTATGTCAGTTCAGCCCTTCGGCGTTCACCGCGAACAGCGTCTCGATGCGCGCCCGCAGCATCCGGCTCTCGGGATTTTCCAAGGCGGGATCCTGCGCCATCCAGTCCTTGGCCGCCTGCTGCGCCTCGTCCAGCAGCCGCATGTCGCAGCTGAGGTCGGCGATTTTCAGCGCCGGCAGGCCGTGCTGCCGCTGGCCGAAAAAGTCGCCGGGGCCGCGGATGGCCAAGTCCTCCCGTGAAATTTCAAAGCCGTCGTTGGTTTTTGTCATCACCTGCAGCCGCCGTTTCGTTTCCTCCGTCGGATGCTCCGAGAGCAGGATGCAGTAGCTCTTGGCCTTTCCGCGCCCCACCCGACCACGCAGCTGGTGCAGCTGCGACAGGCCGAAGCGTTCGGCGTTCTCCACCACCATGCAGGTGGCGTTGGGCACGTCCACGCCCACCTCCACCACCGTGGTGGCCACGAGGATGTCGCCGTTTCCGGCGGCGAAGTCCGCCATGACTTTTTCCTTTTCCTTGGGCTTCATCTTGCCGTGGAGCAGGGCGATGCGCAGGTCGGGGAAGACCTCCTCCCGCAGCTTTTTGGCGTAGGCCGCGGCGGCCTTGCGCTCGTCGGGGAGCTGATCCCCCTCGCCCACCAGCGGGCACACGATGAACACCTGATGCCCCTCCTCCACCTGCTTGCGGATGAACCGGTTGATCCGCTGCCGATAGCGCTCGTCTACGGCGAAGGTGTCCACCTTTTGCCGCCCCGGGGGCAGCTCGTCCATCACCGACACCTCCAGATCGCCGTAGATGATGAGCGCCAGCGTGCGGGGGATGGGTGTGGCGGACAGCACCAGCATGTGCGGGTTTTCCGCCTTCTGCCCCAGCGCCGCCCGCTGATCCACGCCGAAGCGGTGCTGCTCGTCGGTGATGACCAAGCCCAGACGGGCGTAGGAAACGTCCTCCGTCAGCAGCGCGTGGGTGCCAATGCACAGGCCAATTTCTCCCGCCGCCAGCGCGGCCAGAGTTTCCCGCCGCTCCTTGGCCTTTGTGGAGCCGGTGAGCAGGGCGCAGCGCAGGCCGAATTTTTCAAACAAGGGGGATAGATTTTCATAGTGCTGCCGAGCCAGAATTTCCGTGGGCGCCATCAGCGCCGACTGCCAGCCGCTCTGGGCGGCAAACCACACGCACGCCGCCGCCACCATGGTCTTGCCGCTGCCCACGTCGCCCTGACACAGCCGGTTCATGGGGCGGCCGGAGGTCATGTCCGCCACGGCCTCGCCGATGGCCTTGCGCTGGGCGTTCGTGAGGGAAAAGGGCAGGGTCTTGTAAAATTTCTCCATATCCGCCGCGCGGCACGCAGGTCCCGCCACGTCCCGCCGTCGGGAGCGCAGCATTTGCAGGCCGCAGGAGAGCAGGAACAGCTCCTCAAACACCAGCCGCCGCCGCGCCAGCTCCAGCGCCTCGGGGGAGGCGGGGAAATGGATGTTTTCATAGGCAAAGCCGCTGTGGCAGAGGCTGTGCGCCTGCCGCACGGCGTCGGGCAGACAGTCGCCGAGCAGGTGGCGGCACGCCGAAAGTCCCTGCGCCTCGGCCTTGTATAAAAGCCCCTGACTCACGCCGGCGGTGAGGGGATAAATGGGGATAATGCGACCGGTGAGGAGCTGCCGCCCTTCGACTTCCACGATGGGATTGGTCATCCGCCGCAGCAGGAGATTGCCCTCCACTCTGCCGCAGAAAATGTAGGTTTCGCCCCGATGCAGGCTGTTTTTGCGGTACTCCTGATTAAAAAAAGTCAGCTCCAGCGCCCCGCTCTCGTCCACAGCCCGCGCCTTTACCACCGTGCGCCCGCCGGAAATGCGGCTGGCGGTGGGGTCGTTGGCCAGCATGGCGCGCACGCACACGGTCTCGCCCACGGCCAGCTCCCGAATGGGGCGGGTCATGGTGCGGTCTTCATAGCGGCGGGGGAAATAGCCGATAAGCTCCTGCAGTGTGGTGATGCCCAGCTTGGCAAGCGCCTTGGCGCGGGTCTCACCGATGCCCTTTATATAGCGCACATCCGTGTGCAGATCAGCCATAGTGACACCTCACTTCATGTCCTGCTCCGCCCAGTCCGACAGAGCCTCCAGAATGGGCAGCAGCGTCCGGCACCGCTCCGTGGGGCGGTACTCCACCCGCACCGGTACCTCCAGATACTCCTGCCGCTCAATCAACCCGTCCCGCTCCAGCTCCTTCAGCGCCGACGACAGCACCGTGTTGCTCACGCCGTCCAGCTTGCCCCGCAGGGCGTTGTAGCGAATGGCGCCGGCGTTGCACACGGCACACAGGATCTGCACCTTCCACTTGCCGCCGATGAGCAGCATGGCGTGGTGCAGGGGGCATTTTTCCATGCAGGGACAGTCATAGTGCGCCATAGGTAAGTTCCTCCTTACTTGCACAGGATAATCTACGTTCTTGCATTTTTCATAAAACTCTTTATACTGATATTATACCAAGTAAGAAAAGAGGAGTAAATAGGAAATTATGAACATATATCTTCAGGGGCTTACCATGGGGCTGGCCTATGTGGCGCCCATCGGCCTGCAAAACCTGTTCGTCATCAACTCCGCTCTGACGCAAAAGCGCAGTCGGGTGTATATCACGGCGCTCATCGTCATTTTGTGGGACGTGTCGCTGGGGGTCGCCTGCTTTTTGGGCGCGGGTGCGCTGATGCAGGCGGTGCCGTGGCTGCAGAAGGTCATTCTCGGCGTGGGCAGCCTCATCGTCATCTACATCGGCATCGGCCTCCTGCGCGCCAAGGCCAGTCTGGAGGGCGGCAAGGACGTGAATATCCCCCTCTGGAAGCTGTTCACCACCGCCTTTGTAGTCACCTGGATGAACCCCCAGGCGCTCATCGACGGCACCATGATGCTGGGCGCCTTCCGCGCCAGCCTGCCGGCGGGGGGCGACCTGCCCTTCATCTTCGACTTTGGCAGCGCCTCGATCCTCTGGTTCCTGACCCTCTCCACGGTGGTGTCGCTGCTGGGCAGCAAGTTCAATGAGAAAATTCTCAACATTATCAATAAGGTCTGCGGCGCGGTGATCATCTTCTACGGCGGCAAGCTCCTGTGGAGCTTCGTGAAGCTCATGGGCTGGCTGTAAAATAAAGCTGTTCAAACCCCTCCGTTTCTGCTATGATTATAGTGGAAACGGAGGGGCGTTTTTTGGGAAAAAGCCTCGCAGAGTTCGCGTCCGCAGACGCGAAAAATTAAAATCATTTTTCACCGCGACATGTGCGTGGGGAAAAATTCCTCTCAGGCTGCAAGTGTGGAATTTTGCCGCAGGCGGCAAAATTATGCGCGCAGCAGACTGCAAGCCTTTTGGCAGAAAAATCGAAGATTTTTCGCCAGTTTCAAGAATTGGAGGGGCGTTTTATGGAGAAAAATTACAAGCTGACCATCGCCTACGACGGCACCCGCCTTTTCGGCTGGGAGCACCAACCGGATAAGGACACCGTGCAGGGAAAGCTGGAGGCGGTGCTGGAGCGCCTGCAAGGCCGTCCGGTGGACATCATCGGTGCCGGCCGCACCGACGCCGGCGTACACGCCCGCGCCATGGTGGCCAGCGTCCGGCTGGACGTGGCGGAGTCGCCGGAGGAGATTCGGGACTACATGAACCGGTATCTGCCCGATTCCATCGCCGTGCGGGAGGTGAAGGAGGCCGCCGACCGCTTCCACGCCCGCTATAACGCTCTGGGCAAGACCTACCGCTACACCTGCTTTGACGGGGCGGTGAAGCCGGTGTTCGACCGCAAGTATGTGACGCTGCTGGACTTTTCTCCGGACGTGGAAAAAATGCGCCGCGCGGCGGAAATTTTGCAGGGGGAGCACGACTTCCGCTCCTTCTGCGGCAACCCCCGCATGAAAAAATCCACCGTCCGCTTGGTGGATACCATTCAAATCGAGCGCCGCAAGGATCGCATCATTTTCACCTTCCACGGCACGGGTTTTCTGCAAAACATGGTGCGCATTCTGGTGGGCACGCTGCTGGAGGTAGGCCGCGGCCGCTGGGAGCCGGCGTATGTGCAGGAGATCCTGGACGCCAAAGACCGCAAGCTGGCCGGCCCCACGGCGCCTCCCGAGGGGCTTTGCCTGATGAAAGTGGATTATTAAGAGAGAACCGGATGAGTCGGCGCTCATCCGGTTTTTTTATTTCAGATCCAGCTTGATCCCCTCGGTGATGCACTCCATGTCCTCCAGAGTGTTCATGCGCACGATCTGCTCCTTATAGTAGTTGGCGTGGGGGACGCCCTTTAAGTACCAGGCGTACTGCTTGCGCGCCTCCAGAATGGCGATGTGTTCGCCCTTGTCCTCGGCTGCCCATTTGATCTGCCGCACCGCCGTGTCGCACCGCGCCGAAAGGGGCGGCAGC
>OJAR01000304.1_pt1 | contig 16848 bp, 16 predicted proteins | sample 1589431 | NCBI WGS metagenome assembly OJAR01 (sample SAMN03283242) | human gut metagenome | biome: human-associated habitat; material: feces | host: Homo sapiens | place: Peru | collected 2012 | reverse complement strand
ATCGGCGCAAGCCACTACATGAAATTAGCCAACAATTTGGGCATCGCGTTCAACATTCTGCACAATGCCACCGACGGTGAATTTCGCAACGCGTACAACGGTCAAAAAACCGACTGGGAAAAGCAGACCGGAGCGCGCGTGAAAGTGGAGTGGATGCCAGCCTCCGACCTGTTTGTGAGCAATGTGTTCTCGTTTGTCCACAGCCGTGAGGGCGGCTACGCCTACGAGCAGTTGGGCAAGAACGTGATTGCCTACAACGACACCTGCTTCTATCGCCGCACCGGCATTCTCGACGGCTTGACCATTAAGCGGAATTATGAGAATTTCTCGATAAGTGGCATCACCAGCTACCAGTATCTCGACGACAATATGACGCTCGACCAAGATTTCACCGTAGATCCGTACTTCACCCTCACCCAAGAAAGGAAGGAGCACGCCGTGACCGAAGACATCGTGGCTCGCTCCACATCGGCTGGGGCATACAGTTGGCTGTTTGGCACTTTCGCCTTCTACCGCCACTACAATATGGATTCGCCCGTTACTTTTAAGGACAAGGGCATCAGCCAACTGATTGAGCGCAACCGCAACAACGTAATGCCCTCCTACCCCATTTCGTGGGACACAAGAGACTTTGTGCTTGGCAGCGACTTCAAGAACGACACCTACGGCGTGGCACTCTACCACCAATCGAGCTACCAGTTGGGCGATTTCACCTTTGCTGGCGGTGTGCGCCTCGACTATGAGCATGCGTCGCTCAAATACCACAGCGAAACGCACACGGGCTACACCATCACCTCACAGGCTACTGGCGAAGTGTTTTCGCACGAAAATATCGACATCAACGAACGAGGCCGCATCTCGAAAGAGTTTTTGCAACTGTTGCCTAAAGTTTCGGTCACCTACCTTGTGGGCGGCAACAAGACGAGTTCGCTCTACCTGAGCGTGGCAAAAGGCAGCAAATCGGGCGGCTTCAACACGCAGATGTTCAGCGATGTGCTTCAGCAGAAACTGATGGGCGTTATGGGCATCGGGGCAAGCTACAACATCGACGAGGTGGTGGGCTACAAACCCGAAACGGCGTGGAACTACGAGTTGGGCGGGCACTTCGAGTGCTGGAACCACCGAGTGAAGACCGACATCAGCGCATTCTATCTCGACTGCCGCAACCGTCAGCTCACCGTGTTCCCCAACGGCACCACCACAGGCCGTGTGATGACCAACGCCGGCAAAACTCGCTCCATCGGCGCAGAGTTTGCCATCGCGGTGAACCCTTGGCGTGGCACCAACTTCAACGTGAGCTACGGCTACACCAATGCGAAATTCGTGAAATACAACGACGGCAAAGCCGACTATAAAGATAAATATGTGCCTTACAGCCCCAGCCACACGCTGTTTGTAGAAGTCCTGCACCAATTCGACTTCAGCGGTGGTAGCCAGTGGGTGCGCTCTCTCACCATCGGCGCCAACATGCGTGGCACAGGCGAAATCTACTGGAACGAGGCAAACGATGTGCGCCAACCATTCTACTGCCTGTTGGGCGCATCAGCCACTCTCGCCGGCGACAAATATTCGCTGGAATTGTGGGGCAAAAACATCACTGGCACGAAGTACAGCTCATTTTATTTCGTGTCGATTGGGCACACCTTCCTCCAGCGTGGACACGGTGCATCGATGGGTGCCACCCTGCGCGTAAACATCTGATAAATCAACAATAATCTACAAATAACACAGAATTTCAAAACTATGATGAAAAAAATCTTATTTGCATTTGCAATGCTCGCAATGGTTGCCGGCTTCACTTCATGCGGCGACGGCAACAATGGTAACAATAAAGGTGAAGACATGACCACCACCCAATTCCTTGCCATGAGTGCTAAAACGCGCATCAACAGCGTACTGATTTACGACTGCGACTTCACCGCAAAATTCACCGCAAAATATGCCGACAAAACCGCGACTCTCGCGCTCAACAATGTGAAATTCGCTGAAAAAATGCCAGCGGTCAATTTTGTGATTGAAGGCATTAAGTTCACACAAGAAGATTCGGTGTTTACATTAGAGGCTTCGTCGGTGAAGGCTTCGGGAGGCTACACCGTGGGTGGATTGAAAGGTAAAATCGACACAAAGAACAAGGTTTACAACATAAGCTTCTATGTTGACGCCACCTACGAAGTGCTGCTCACCAGCCCATACAACTGCTCCGACAATCTGCCCTCTGGCACCGACACTCAAAAGAGCTACGCATTCAAGCAATCGACCGAGGGCGCACAGAAGAAACTGCGTTTTTCCATTATGAATGTGAAATTTTCTGATAAAATGCCTTTTCCGCTCAAAGAAATGGCGGTATATTTCAACGACGGAGATGGCAGCACCATCACCAACACCGCCACAGGCTACACATTCGAAAGCGCGTCAATCACCCCTTACTACAAGGCTGGAACCACCGAAATCCCAATGGATAGCCGCAAGATGACCAATGTGAAGGGCACTGTGGACCTGGTGAACCGCAAATTCACCATCGATTTCGACTGCTTCGGCGAACAGTACAGCGACAAAGGCTCGCTCTATCTTTGAAAAATAATTAAAAAGAACTGCCACAATGCAAAAATGTGTGATACGCTCACACATTATTGTGGCAGTTATATTATATTTGCGTGATATTAAATTAACGCACTTTTATACATGATGAAGAAATTTTTTAGCATACTGTCAGTTTTTGCCCTGATTTTCGCTGTGGCAAGCTGTGGCGACGACAATAAAGAGCCACAACCCGAAACAGTTACACGCTCTGCGCAAATGATCAACCACATTGTGAAATCGGCGAGTGGCGAGGTGCTTCCCCTGTCGGAAAGCAAAATCGACTACACCATCGACCGCAACAATCGCAAAGTGACCGAAGTAACCCTTCGCGTGGCTATCGACGGCGCGGCTGAGACCACTGTGAAACTCACCGACATTCAGAGCGAAACCAGCGACCAAATTTGCACTTTCAAGGGCAGCGGCAACGGCGTGCAAAACCTGGTCGGACGCTTCGACTTCAACGAGGGCGCCATTCGTGTGAACTATGATTTAGACGGCACTTACCGTGTGATTTCCACCATGCCCGAAATTTTCAGCACCGAGTGCGCCACATCATGCGTCTATACCGACGGCACCACATCGAAGAGCGACGGCACTATGTATCAATTCGGCATCGACCCTGCTTCGCTCACCTCAAACATGACCGTGATGTATCTTCTCGACCAGTCGAAAAAGCGCACGCTCACATCCGTAAAAACGCTGACCAAGGCTAAAGTGACCGTTACCAAAGAAGGCTATGTGATAGAGTCGGAAACCACGATTCCCACTACCACCACATATAAGTTTAACGGTAAGCTCACCACCACCATTCAGTATCTAGTTTCCAAATTGAAAGCCACTATCGATTTGGAAAACGACAAGTACGAAGCCACCATGCAGTTGGGCAGCATCGCCGTAACTGCAAATGGCAAAGTGACTAATTAATAAATTTATAGAAAACCAATACTACAATGAAACAAGCAACTATCATTCTTGCAATTCTCTTAGGCTTCGCTGTCACATCCTGCGACAATGGAGGCGACAAAACTATGTATCTTCAAGCACAAATGGTGAACCACATAGGCATCGCCGCGTTTGAAAGCGAATACACTGGCACATATCGTGCCGACGCTGCTGTATATGAAGTGGTTCTCGACACCGAAAATGGTAAAGCCGACGTGGCTTGCCGCATCACTCTGCCTACTGGCAAGATGGGCACAATCGACCTGCGCGGCATGTCGCTGAGCGTTGACGCTAAGACTGGCGGCTACTACATCAAGCAAACCGCCGACACTCGCTCTCAAGGCTCATACACCGTGACCAACTTTTCAGGCATCATCGACCTGACAAGCAACACCACATCAAAATCGTACTTCTCATTCATCGTGGAGAATCACTATCAGGTGAATGCCACTATCGCCGAAATGCGATTCACTGGTGTTACAGCCGATATCAAGGATGCCGACGGCAATATGCGCACACTCTCCAACGGCACTGTCGTGACCACGCTCAACCCTACCACCAAGAAGGCGTCAATCACCATCACCGGACTTGACTACGACGGCAATCTTGGCAAGGAGCGTACCCTCACATACGAAAACCTCGACTTCGCACCTTGCGACAATGGCTACAAGATTAAAGCCAGCGTGGCATCGCCCACCACAAATGGCGATGTGGCACTCGCTAAGTACAAGTTGAAGGATTTCGAGGCAGAAATCGACTTTTTCGACGACTTTGATGCTTCCTACACCATCGACAACATTGGCGAGGTGAGGTTGGATCTAATTAATAGGAACAATAACTAAAATCACGACTATAAATTATGAAGAAAATCTTTTCAATGCTCTTAATGGGCATGATGCTGATGGGCATGAGTTCATGCCTCGACAACAATGAAAACAACGAAACAAACTTCACCCTGTCGATGTATAACCGCACCGTGACAATGGGTTCGGAAGACGTTTCTGAGTTTAATGTAAACAACTCCGCATTCAAAATCAACTACACCAATAGCACCATCTCTGTGAATGTGATGGCTACCGTGGGTAAAGACAACACTATCCAATTCAAGATTGATGATATGCAACTCACCGCCGACCAAGGTATGCAAGCTTACCGCTTCTCTTGCCCAGCTGCCACCACACAAGGCGTGGAAATCACCAACTTCAGAGGTATCATCGACCTGCAAGTGGGTGTGCTGTACATGACTTACAATGTGGGTGCCGACAAGACTGTGCACGCCACCGCCGCTCTCCCATTCTTGCGCTGCAAGACCAACATCGACCCTACCGATGAAACGAAGCAAGACTTCTCAAGCGAAAAAACGCAATACGACTTCCGCATCAACAAGAGCAACATGACTGCTACCGTCACCATCGTAGGCTTTGCTAAAGACGCAGACCAGAAGGAAGCATCCGAAAACATCGCAGTGTTTGAAGGCTTGAACGTGAAGTTCACCCGCAGCGGTTACAAAATCACCGCCCCAATGGTGAAATCAACCACCACAGGTGTAGGCAACGTGTCCGACGCTACAATTAAAGACGTGGAATTCAACATCATCGACCAAGGCATCCGCTTCAACGGCAAATACGAAACCAACACATACGAAGCCGAAACCGCCGGCACAATGTTCAACGAAAAAACAGTCTAAAAAGCGACATCCAATACCCCATAAATACCACAAGCCCTGCAACTCCCCAAAAGTCGCAGGGCTTTATTTTCATTCCCACCCAAAAAAACCGGAGTCGGACAAGTCTGACAAGTCAGACGCGTCCGACAAGTCAGTCCCCAATTCACCCCCTTATACTTCTAATTAAGCAGACACCCACCGCCGACTGTTAAAATTTGATAATTCGTTTGTCGTTTTTGCAATTCTTAACTATAAGGTGTATTTTTGCAAATGAATCCTTGCTGAAAGTCCCAATGGGAAGAGGCAGGGTTCAGATTTATACATATAAGGCGTAACTGTACGCTTTGGTTTTGACGCCATAAGAACTTCGCAACTTCAAATTGATTGTCAAAAACAAAGCAACGGGAACGCCTCATGAGGTGTAATTTATATACAACCCCATTGGCTTCAATCGGTTCTTCGGTTGTTGCCTTTTTGGGTATACTATATACTTACATCGGCGTGGGGCTTTCGGCGTTGCTCGTTTCGACAATCAGGGCAATGCGAAGGCCTTTATGGCGTGGAACGGGCAACAGGATTGACTCCACGTCTTTTTATTTTATCAAACAAAAGAATAACCTTCTTTTTTTCTCCTAAGGGGTCAAAGGGGATGCTTTTAAGATTATGGAACTTAAAAACTGTGGAAAAGGAATTCCTGAAGATTCGTTTTTATGTCCAATTTACGGAAATTAAAAATAGAAGAACGACGTTTCCAGAAAAAGAACTACATTTTGATAAGAGATTATTAATTTCTGAGCGTATTTATACTTATTGCTATCAAAATATTTTTTCAAAATGGCGCATTAAATTTTAGTTCAGTTGTAAAAGTAGATGGTACTGTGGACTTTAACCTTAAAGATGTCAATGGTTCATCAGATGCTTTTATTAAAAAATCAAAGTGGGACAAATATGGAGAAAAATAAAAATACAATAACAACAATACCAGTAACGGAACAATAATCATAATTATGAAAGAATTATTACTTTGTGGATTGGTTGCATTTCTTGTAGCATGCACCACTAACGAGCAGTCTGATTTGAATAGACTAAATATCAAAGGTGATGTCGTAAAACTTGAAATTTCGACACAGACGACAATACCCATAAGCGAATGGTTATATACAGATATAAGTATGGTAGATTTCCAGCGTAATATCAGAAATGATGCTGTGTATTCATTCTGTGGACAAAGTTCCTTAATGTTCGATAATCATGGGAATTTGTCAGAAATTACAGTATTTGACAATTTAGGAAATCAATTGTATAGTAATCCCAAACTGTCACGCCCAATAACATTATATAATCCAATTAATATCAATGTAAATGAATTGGCTAATGCTTGGAGTTTTGTAAACGACAGTACGGGGCGCATTGTGAAACAAAATAATGAACATAATGGCAATTTAAACTTTGAGAGGTTTATAACTTATAATAAAAGAGGTGATATAGATATGGTGGTATGCAACTACAATCATCTAAAATTGCAAACATATGATGAGACATATACACCAGCAGATACAACTTTCTTCAAATATACCCAATTTGACCCGAAAGGTAATTGGGTAGCTGCTACAATACAAAAGCGAGGTAGGCTGAAGACGGAATCTTACACAATGAATGTCCGCCGACAACTGACTTACGCCAAACATGAGAAACAAAAAGATTTAATTAACAATTTACCTAGTTGGAATAAAGAAATCATAAAAGATGAGTTCGTGGATTTCAGCATGAAACCTCAATCCATCTTTGGAGAAGCAATCCTACTAGATATGCCTGTACGTATGAGGATGGAAGAGACCTTGTCTGCATACGACAACTTAAAGGTATACACCTTAGATACCGATAGAGGTTTTTTTTCTATTTCCGCATCAATTGGGCAGCAAAACGAAAGCATATATGACATGACAGATGAGGAAGCGAACAATTCAATGACATATACATTGGCACAGAGTGGATTATTCGTTCTCAAATGGAAAGGGTTTTCAATCGTAAATGTGAATGGGAAGCTTCTTGCCGAAATGAACTACTACCAGTATGCTTCTGGAGGAACTCTTACTACTGGCGACCCCATTGTTGTGAAAATATTGTCGTATCAAAAAAAAGGAACAAACGTTTGCGCAAGTATATCATTTGGTTACGACTCTTGTCATGAGAATTTATACAAACCCCTAATGGAAAAAATAATATCAACTATAAAAATCAATTAATATGATGTCATTTAATGAGGCAATCAAAACGTGTTTCAAAAAGTATTTTGTTTGCACAGGACGAGCTACCAGAGCAGAATACTGGTGGTTCCAACTATTTTTGTGGAGTGTTTTAACATTCTGCACATTTCTGGGCATATTGACACATGATTTAGACACTGTGTCTATTGTAATCGGGGTATCGTTTTTTACATTAACTTTAGTGCCCAATTTCTGTGTAAGTGTAAGACGATTACACGACACAGGCTGGTCAGGTTATACATACCTTTGGTGCTTATTGTCTGCCTTTTTAGGACTAATTATCATCAATATAAGAAATATGTTCCCAAGTGATGATGACAATGAATATGGTCCCAACCCATTCATGCAAAAGAAACTAAAAGAAGCACAAATGGGACATAACACCGATATTTCAGTAAAAATTGAGGATAACAACATATCACAGCACAAAGATGCTATCTATATTCCACACGGTATAGTGTCAGAAGAATCAGAAGATACTTCTAAACCAGTAGTAACTACAAAAAGTATAAACTTAATGACTATGGACGCGAATGCAAATAATGTAATATCGCAAGAAAATGAACATAGCCAAGTCAGATATTGCAGTTTTTGTGGGAAAAAGGTGGTAAACAAAGACGCTGTTTACTGTAAAGAATGTGGCAAAAAGTTATAACTTACAGATAGAAATATATGCAACATACAAATAATAAATCTTATTGCTGTTACTGTGGCAATATAATTGATTCAGATTCAAAATACTGTGTTTATTGCGGTGCAAAAGTATCATACGACAACACTCCACACAACAAGGCGAGAAGCACAGCCCTGAAATTATTTAAAATTGTTTTGGGAACAATAATGGCTGGCTTGCTAAGTTTGATTCCTTTTTTTATAGCATATCAATTGTTTCCCGATACTTTATGTGATTATGGAGAATGGATGTGGAATTTTTCGTTTACTGGTGGCGTAGCGTTTTTATTAGGATGCTTATTATGTATTCCAAAAAAAATAAAAAAACGAAATGTCGTTTACTTCATTATTTCATTAATGATTTTGGTTTGGGGAATAATGATATATGTGCGTTATTACCAAAAATTTGGTGCTTTGAATAATGAAAAGAATATAGAAAATATCCACACCCCATCATTCGATGATTCTTGGTCAAATGATACCCTTAATAAAGAAAACAACATTTTACCAACACAAGAAGAGATTGACGAAACTAACGCTATACTACCTGTAAATGTTGTAGAAGGAATTATGTTCAGTCGTGTGTCATATGATGAAACAACAATGACGCAAACTTTCTATTATGATTTCACTCAAGAAATAGAGGAATCAGCAATAACTACAGAGTTTATTAATCAGCGTAAGGCACTTCTGCTTCAGGTTTTAAAAGAAAAAGGGAATACAGAAAGACTAGAAGCCGGCGTTACTTATCTGTACATATATCGTTCTGTAGATGGCAGAGTTTTGTACAAGATTCATATCGATTCTGAAGATTTGTAGGTTCTGACAATAATGTCCTTAAACTACATTTAAAATTGTATAATCAATAAAAAACACAAGGACAGTGTTATCATTACTTCAACTTTTAAATTCGCAAAAAATATTAACCCAAATCGGTAATTAGGTTTCGTGGTATTTCGGAATTTTAGAAGAATAAATTTAACTTGTGTTTTAATGAGTGATAGTTCGCTACTACGAATTAAAAACAAGCATAAGGCATCTTATAAAAGCTGAAAGGTCGCAAAAAGTAATATGAAAAATCATCACACGGTCTAATGACCGATTTGGGATTAGAGGGTTTAGAGGGATTGGATTTTGAATTGGGTGGTGTGGAAATCGGTGATGAGTTCGTGCATGATTTGGGTTCTTTTATTTATAATAAGGGGGTCATATAAAGTGGAAGATAGGTGATACCGTCCTCTACTTTGTAGTCTGCTGCATGTAGAACGGTTGGAGAGGTCATATTTTCTCCAAACTTCTTCATACACTTCTTTATGGAAGACAACGTGTAGTTCTTGCCACTTTTAACTTCTATTGGGCGGATGTTATGACGGTTGGTCACTTTGCCCTTTTGCAGTAAGAAGTCGATTTCCATACGATTTTCGACTTCTTCTGATGACTTACTATAGAAAAAGAGTTTGTTGCCACTGGCAGTTAGCATTTGCGCCACGATATTTTCAATGAGCATACCTTCGTTCACCTCTAATTTTCCAAAGAGCAGCTTCTGATAAATCTCTGACGAGACGATACCCTTTTCATCAAAAGCGTGACTGATTAATAAGCCCGTATCATTCATATAGCACTTCAAAGTAGTACGGTCTTCGTTCATTTTCAGTCCTATGTTCGGTTCCGTCGAGTTGTAACAGATGTTGACAACTCTTGCGTCCTTCAGCCAAAAGAAAGCATCGTCCCAATCTCGATATTTAGCACCTTGCTTTAGGGCTGACAGTCGGAACTTCTTCTCATGTTTAGAAAGTTGGGGAGGTATTTGATCAAATATCGACACCACCTTGTCGGCTTTCTCGCTTGCGTAATTGAAGATGTCGTTACGGTAGATGGTCAACACATCGCGCTTGGCTGCATCTACTGCATCAAAATCTTTCGTCTCAACATACTTCTTGACGGCTTGTGGCATTCCACCCACTATCATATAGAGACGAAAAGCATCCATGGCCTGACGATGAAATGCTTGCCCCATTGGCTTCTGTTCTGCATACATTTTCCGTATAAAGTCCATCAGCATGTCGTTACCCGTGGCCCATAGAAACTCTTCAAAGTCCATGGGGTACATCTGTATCGGGCGCTCCTCAGATGGGAGCACAATGCCTTGTGTGTTTTTCTTAATGCTTACCAACGACCCAGTCTCAATGTAGTCATATCGACCATCTTTCACCAAAAACTTGATGGCAGCCCTCGCTCTGGGACACAACTGCACCTCATCAAGAATGATAAGCGACTTACGTTCATGGAGCCTCACCTTGTAGTGCTGACTCAGATAGAGAAACAGCATGTCAAGGTCTTCCAGATAAAGGTCGAACCAGTCTCTTACCATCTGTGGTGCCTTATTGAAGTCAATAAGGATATATGACTCGTATTCATTCTTACCAAACTCTTCTACGATATAACTCTTACCTATACGACGTGCTCCCTCTACGAGAAGAGCTACTTCTCCGTTTCTATTCTTCTTCCAATCAAGAAGTTGTTGATATATTTTTCGTCTCATCGTAACGCTTTTTACACCTTTTTGATATTTTTATCAAATCAAAAATACACCTTTTTGAGATTTTTCACAGTGCAAATATACACCTTTTTGAGATTTTTTACAAGAATCTCATAGAAAAATGTATTGGGAATGCAATCTCACTTGAAATCCAAGCAAGATTGCAAAAGTACAGAAGCAAAAATGTGATTTTGGCAAATGGAGAGTAGCGGCATACCAATGAATGCCTAACTATCCATAACAATAATTCAAATACGAATTATGGGGGGTTAGAGGGATTGGATTTTGGATTGGGTGGTGTGGAAATCGGTGATGAGTTCGTGCATGATTTGGGCGATGGGCTTCACTTCTTTGATGGTGCTGGCTATCTGGCCGATTTCGAGTTCGCCCTTTTCCAAATCGCCCTCGAAGATGCCTCGCTTCGATGCTGCGCGTCCGAGCAACTCGCGGAGTTCGTCGGCTTCGGCACCACGGTTTTCGGCTTCGGCAATTTTTGCGAACAGTTCGTTTTTAATCAGTCGGGTGGGCGAAATTTTCTTCAACGCCAGCATGGTGCCGTCTTCGCCAAGGTCCACGCAAAGTTGCTTGAAGGCGTCGCTTGCCGAACTTTCCTCGCTCACGGCAAACAAAGTGCCAATCTGCACGCCCTCTGCGCCAAGAGCCATAGCCGCAAGCATCGCCTTGCCTGAACCGATGCCACCTGCCGCAATCAATGGCAGGGAAATGGCATCGCGAACCTGTGGAATGAGCGCCAAAGTGGTGGTCTCTTCCCTACCGTTATGGCCGCCAGCCTCAAAGCCCTCTGCCACCACGGCATCAACGCCAGCCTCCTCACATTTCTTGGCAAACTTACTGCTCGACACCACATGCGCCACCTTTATGCCAGCCTCGTGGAAGCGTGCGGTGTACTTCTTTGGGCTGCCAGCCGAAGTGAACACGATTTTCACGCCCTTCTCAATGACGATTTCTATGAGTCGGTCAATTTCGGGGTACATCAGTGGAATGTTGATGCCCCAAGGCTTGTCGGTGGCGGCGTTCATCTTGTCGATGTGCTCGATAAGGGTTTCGGGGTGCATACTGCCAGCACCCAGCAGTCCCAAACCACCGGCATTGCTCACAGCGGCAGCCAAACGCCAACCGCTACACCATACCATACCACCAGCAATCACTGGATATTGAATTCCGAAAAGTTCTGTTATTCGATTAGGTTTCATAACTATTATAATTTTATATATTCATTTCAATATTTTCACATTCAGACAGTTGCATCCATTATTTAAATGGCTGACCAAGAAACAAAAGAGCGGTGACCTTACTACGCTTGAGCGCATAAATCACCAACAGGGTTACGCCAATCACACAAAACGCCACCACCATCGACAACGCAGCCAATGGCACCACAGCCATGCCCACCTCTTTCAGAGGCTCTTGAAGCGCAGTGAGGGGGAACAGGAAGAAATAGTGGAGCAAGTAGATGCCCAGGCTCTCGTGACCGAGGAAATTGAAGTATCGGGCTATCGCCGACGGCGTTTTACCCTCGGTGCGATATTCTTTGAGCGACCACGGTTCAACGAGGGCGATTGCCACCATAATGAGGGCGAAGTGCATCACCGGAATGGTGGCGAAACCGATTACCGACCACATGCTTGCCATGTCGGTTCCCCAAACGTCCCATGGATAAGCCACGCTGTAAAGCGATACGCCAAACACCACCATGGCAATAGCCAATGCCCACTGGTTGTGCACAAGGCGATTGAACGCCTCTTTCATGTGGTTTGCCATCACGCCCATCATAAACACAGGGAAGAAGCGCGCAAGCAGTCCGAAGCCCACATAATCCACATTCGCTTCCTCATCGGCAAAGGTCATCGACAGGGCGATGAGTATGCCGTAGGCGGCAAGCAGCACCACAATTTGAGGGAATATGCCTTTAAGGCGTTGGAGAATGGCGCTAATCGGAATGTAGATCAGGCACAGTTCAAACAGGCACAGCGTGAACCAGTAGCCGTCTTTCCAATAGGCGCGCAAGAGGTCGGGCAGATTGTCGCTCAATGGCGATTGCAGTCCGCTATGTGGAAAATACCACACCCACAGCGGTGTGATGACTAAAAATGGGATAATGAGTTGTATGAAGCGTTTTTTCAGTCCTGGGGTAATGAATTGCTTGTCGGTATTTGCCTTATAGGTGAGATAACCGCTGATAAAGAAGAACACAGGCATGTGAACTTGGCCAATCAACTTAAACAGGAAGGCGGCATCAAGCCCTCTAACACACATGGTGAGCGCATGTCCCATCACCACCATGAAAATAGCGATGCCTTTCAGTAGGTCGAAGTATTCAATTCGTTGTTTCTTTAGTCCAATACCATTCATTATGTTAATTAGTTTGTGTAGATTTTGTTTCTACAAAGATACGCAAAAATCACTTTTTTTTGATGTTGATAGATATGAAATTGCTAAATTTGTAGAAAATCATGTACTATGGCAAAAGAAATCAAAAAATGGGCAACTCTGGAATCGCGCTACATCATTCAGCGACCATGGCTCACCGCTCGCGTGGATAAGGTGCAACTGCCCGACGGACGCATCAACCCCGAACATTATGTGCTTGAATACCCTGCGTGGGTGAATGTGATAGCCGTCACCAAAGATGGGCAAATGGTGATGGTGCGCCAGTATCGCCACGGATTCGATGAAGTGCTGGTGGAACTGTGCGCCGGCGTGGTGGAAGATGGCGAAGCGCCTGTCGATGCCGCAAAGCGCGAACTGCTTGAAGAAACTGGCTATGCCGGCGGCAAATGGCGCGAAGTGATGACCATCGGACAAAACCCCAGCATCTGCGACAACCTCACCCACTGCTTCGTGGCTGAAGGCGTGGAGAAAGTGAGCGGTCAGCACCTCGATGCAAGCGAAGACATAGAAGTGCTGCTGATGAGCAAGGCAGAAGTGCTCGACATGCTCATCAACGACCAACAAAAGCAAGCCCTCATGGCAGCCCCCCTCTGGCGCTACTTTTACACCCAAAAATGAAAAATTACCACACACAAAAACGCTATAGCGTAAACATAACAAAATTAGGCTCTCTGGCTTTTTTGCAAAGCTTAGAGAGCCTAATTGTTGTTATGGGAAATCACCTTTATGGTTGAGGGCGGTTATTTGATGAATTTTGCGGTTTTGGTGGCGGATTTGATGATGTAAACGCCGTTGGAGAGCGATGTGGTGATGTTGGCGGTGCCGTTGGCGTGTGCCTTGGCCACCATTTTGCCTGTCACATCGTAAATCACAACTTCACCCACCACGTTGCTCACCACGATATTGTCGCCATTCACAGTCACAGCCAATGGGCTATTCTTTAATGTGGTAATGCCTGTGGCTGGAGTTTGGGTGATAGTAAATTCCACATCTTGGCAAGTGGGGTACGACACTTTCACCTTTGCCTCGCGTTCTGACGCGCCTTCGGGCAGAGGTTGCGCTGTGGCAGTAATCACAGCATCAGTGTCTTTGCCTGCACCTACGGTAGTGAGCCAAGTGGCTTCTGCGCCTTGATCGTCGGTCACAGCCACGGTGAGTTCCGACGCATCTTTATAGCTATCGAGGCACAACTTCACATCGCCTCCTACAGCACCAACGGTAAGGCTTGTTTCTTTAATCGCCTTGAGCCATGGGAATTCTGTTTCGAGTTCCATAAAAAGATGGGTCTTCAACTCGTTGCCGTTAGTGTCGGTCAAAGATGTGGCTGGCAGCACGACAGAAGTGGGCGAACCATTTTTCATGCCAGAGAGGTAGAAGTACTGCGAATTAGTGTCGTTTTTATCATAAGAGATAGTTTGAAGCAGATAGATGGTGTTGTTCTGGTCACAGTCGAGACCATACACAAGCCCAAACACATCACGGTCGATTACCACAGGATCGGTTCCTTCGGTTGGGGCTACATCAAATGGAATGGCGTAGTAGTTGAAATTGCCCATTGGCACCTTCACAATGTCGGCATACGCACATTCAGCTCCAGCAAAGCCAGCATACGGCATATCGTTAGGCGAACAGCGGTAGAACGCAAAACCAAACTTCGAGGTTTCGCTAATCATACCATAGGCAAGCACCCAAACACGCTTCACGATGTAAGGCTTGGTTGGCTTCTCGTATTTTGTCATAAAGCCAAATGGCGCATAATAAGCGGAATCGGTAGGATTCTTTCCTAAAAGCATTTGGGTCCAAATATTCTTGGTGAATTTGTGGAAACCGCTCAATGGAATAGACTGGTTGTTGAAAAGGAAACTTACATCATCTTTTTGCACATTCGCCAAAGTGAGCGGATAAGTTTTGCCATCCATTTCAGGGGCACCACCTGCACACACGCCCAACACTGGAAGTTTATAGCTTTCATCGGCAAAGTCTTGAGCCTTTACTGTGAGCACAGGAGCAGCATACAACTGCCCTTCGATACCGCGTGAGGGAATAAAGTTTGACACCAAATCCTTTTCAGTAAAAGCATTGTCTGTGCCTAAGTCGGTGTTATATTGCCACGACACAGATTCCACATTAGCCGACGAACGGTTAGTCCAAGTCAAATCGGTGTAGGCTGGAACGTGGAGGAAAGTGCGGACCGAACCGCCATCGGTAGCAATCAATGGATATTCAATATTCTTGCTCAATCCCCAATACATAGTACCAGCTGGGCGCTGATACAGGGCTGTGAGTTTCGCCTTGTCAACCACCACTTTATCAAGTTCCATAGTGTTGCCACGAATACCCACATATCGGAAAGCGATTTCCACTTCCTTACCATCGTAATTCTTCAGCGAAATCACCACATCTTCGCTTCTTTGGTTATAGTAGTTGTTAAACAAATCGTTGAGCGTGTAGTTTCGCCACGCTGGCTCAATGTCATAGATTTCCTTCCATTCGCCACCATTTTCACGAATATACACCTTCAGCGTGGCCGAAATAATTTGATGAATGAACTCCATAGTGCCGAAGTTGATGTTCTCGTTCGACATGTCGTAAAGATAGAGCGGAGAATAGCTGATGTTGAACGAGAGTTGCTCATTAGTGCGCAACTTCATCTTTGGAGTTACGAGCCACTCGTCTTGTGGAAGGTCTTCTTTCTTGTTGTCGGCACGTGTCACCCTTGCGTAAGGGATCACGCAATAGTATTTTCCCTCCACAGGAGTTGGGAGCGAGCCTGCCTGTCCGCTCACAAACCATGTGAACGCGCCACCATCGTAACTTCCAGCCTCGCCTTCAGAATTGATTTCGCTCCAAGTGGCAGGAATCCAGTTTTTAGTTGTGCCGTCCCATCCTTCAAAACCTTCATTGAGCAATGCGCCCTCGGCGTCGGCTTTCGATGAAGGCGCTTTCAGCACCTTAACAGGCTGGGCATCGGCTTTAACAATGCGCTTGTATTTCACACCGTTTTTAAGTACGCACTCCTGTTCGGAAACACCGGGCGCAAGCACCCTTTCCGAGAGCACTGTGGCGTTGGCATCATGCGTGTCGACTAACTGGCGCGACACACTTGCGTTCACTTTGTAGTCTTGACCCTTGGAATTGGCAAGCGGATTCACTTCGACACCAGCGTGTGCCATTACCGCCATACCACAAAAAGCCATTGCTGAGAGGAGGATGGTTTTCTTCATAATTGGGTTGATTTATTTATAGAGTTAGTAATCAAGTGACTTTACATCTGCAAAGATAAACAAATATTAAAACAAAATCCACTTTTGCCGCAAAAATGAAAGAAAAATTTCATTTTCAAGACAAAAGTGGATAAATTATTTGATTTTTGATTTATAACAGTAACACACCACAAACCTATGGGTGCACGGTGATTTGGGTGCCGGAGGAGTGGGCGGAGAGCTGGGGAGCATATTGGCATTGGGCGGTGGCTATGCCTGCGCTGAAGCCACCCTCAGCCGTCACATACACATCGTAACTGATGATGTGTGTACCCTTGTCGAGCGAGGTGAAGAACAGGTTGGTTTGGGCATCTTTCGTCTCTTGGAAGAAATAAGTGCCGTCCATGTAACGGCTACCAGAAAGTTTATCGTTCCGGAAAATGCAGCATTTGCCACCGCTGTCGGTGCCGCTCTTCACTCCATTGACTGATTGGGCAGTTGTTTCGTATTTTAAACAATCCATCAAACATTGACAATACACAACCGACTTCCGTCATCTGTCGGAAG
>OJAR01000302.1_pt1 | contig 16908 bp, 33 predicted proteins | sample 1589431 | NCBI WGS metagenome assembly OJAR01 (sample SAMN03283242) | human gut metagenome | biome: human-associated habitat; material: feces | host: Homo sapiens | place: Peru | collected 2012 | reverse complement strand
CCGCCACAATAACTTTGCATTTTTCAGCAATTTTCATTCGAAATTCCTCTTTTCTCTTGATTTCAGCTTATAGCTGTTGTAACATAAAGTTACAGATACAACAAAAAGGAGTGTTTTGGTATGATGACAAATGAAGAGATCCTTGCTATCCTGCGGCAGAACCCTGATCTGATCCCTGAGGTACTGGCTATTCTGACCAAAGCCCCTGCCAAAACAGTCCTGCCGTTTGTCGGCTGATTTAGTCCTGCTTTTTCCGGGAACGCAACAATGTTTCTACCGCGTTGCGCTGCTCCGGCGTGGCGCTGTAGAGCAGCTCCACAATTCCCTGCATCTGTTTATCGAGCTCGTCCATCCCGGCGGGCTCTTTTTTTGTGCCCATAAGCTCGTCAACGGTAATGCCAAAGTAATCCGCAAGCTTTTTGCGGCTGGACATTCTGGGTAAAGACCCATTTTTCCAGCAAGTTGTTGCGGAATTGGAGAAACCGAGCTCTTCTGCAACCACCGCTGGCGATTTTCCCTTTTTTGCGCACTCCGCTAAAAAATTATTCCAAAACAAATTATTACCTCCTTCTTTGTGCAGATTGCCAAATTATTAGAATTTATTAGATTTCCGTTGAAATCTAAGTATTTCTAAGTTATAATACAAGCATACCGAGCGGTTGATCAGAAGCTCCCATACTCTCCGATCGCTGCCGGTACTTCACAGGGCTGCCACGCAGCAGGGGTTCTTCCCCCACACCGTCCTGTTGATCAGGTGCCTATGCGCGGGCACCGGGTGCAAGAAGCAGAGGGTCGCGCGTACCTTCCGATCTGCTTTCTGCCCTAAACCCAAAAATGTTGCCAAGAGTAAAAATGATAACCGCAATATCATTTTACACCATCTTGTATGGCTTGGCAATGTTTTTATAGTGATATTTTGAAATGATTTTCAACCATGGAGGTGGAAAACTTGCCGACCATTGAATGGAAAGCCGAAGTAGCCAAGCGCAAAATGATGCTTGGCTGGGGCAACCGTGAACTGGCCTTGCACGCGGGCTTGTCGAAAGGCGTTGTGGACAAGTATATGTCCGGGCACTACCCCAATGAAACGCCCAGAGAACTGATCGAGACCGCTTTGGGAATGAGGTGACGCGGATGCTGGCTTGTCTGATGTGCTTTATTGCTGGCTGCTGCCTGACGGCGTTTTTGTGTATCTGCGCCACAAAGCCGCCCCGCAAAATGCTGGGGTTCTGGCTGGCGTATTTTAGTTTAATTATGGCGCTGGCATGGCGCATAGGAGGTTTGATGGCATGAAATGTGCGTTTATTTTGGCTGATCTGATGGTCGCCCTGGGACGCGACCCCTACCACGCAGCCTGCACCGAGATGTGGCTGATGGTAATGATCATCGCGCCGGCGCTGGTGCTTGCCCCTTACCTGCTGTGCTGCTGGGACGAGTATATGCGCGCCGAGAACGCCCGGCGGCGTGCGGCGCGGAAGCGGATCTATGAGAGGGCACGGAACCATGAGTGATATTATTCGCCGCTGCAAAGATTGCGGTGCGGCGCTGCCGGAGGGCACCGGAAGCCGCAGACTGTATTGTGATGCCTGCCGAAAGCTCCGAAAGAAAGAAACTGACCGCGCCTGGCACCAGAAGCGCAGCGCCAGAGAAGCCAAAAAGCCGCCCAAGGTGCGGTATTGCACCGCGTGCGGCAAGGCGCTGCCGCTAGGGTCTTCAGCGAACCGGAGGTACTGCTTTTCCTGCGCTGAGAGGATTCGGCTGGATGATGCGAGAGAACGTGCCCGGCGGGCGCGGGAGACTAAACCAAAAACTGAAAAGCCCGCGCCGCCCCAAAAGCTTGCACCGAAGGAGAAGCTTTCTCCCGGCAGACACCGCAAGGTAGACAAGCCCTGCAAGGAGTGCGGCACGATGATGTACGGCGTGGACCCCGGAAAAATGTTTTGCGATGCCTGTAAAAAGCGCAGATATGGGAAGTCCAGTGTGGACACCGACACGCTGCCCGGCATTGTAAAACCCAAAGAAAAGCCAAAAACCAACCACGACCTGATCGTGGATGATAACGCCGCTGCCGCAGCCAAGGGCATGAGCTACGGCAAATTCAAGGAATGGCAGCGCAGACAGAAGGAGTTGAAGGAGCATGGCGAAATCTAATAGACCCGCAGCGTGGCATGAGAGCTACGCTGCTATATTTGGCCGATATGGCTGCATCCGGTTGACCTTGGAACAGGTCAGCGTATGTATGGGCATCCCGGCGCGGTATGTGCGCAAGCGCTACCCGGAAGGCTGGTCTAACATGGCCGGGCAGAAAGGCTCCGGCCGCGGCAACACCATCCGACTGGATACCCTGCTGGATCAGGAATATAAAACTCACTGAGGTGCAGCCATGAAAACGGAAATGGACAAGCTGGATGAAATACTTACTGAGCGTGGTGTTAAGCACACATACGACCGGGATTATTATGGCGGAGCACAGATTGTTGTTTATGAGGATGGTCTGCGCGTTTGAGATGCAATATGCGCTAAGTTTTCTTATGGCGGTACACAGGGGCTTTTGGAAATCATGCTTGAATTTCATGTCCCGAACGTTTACGGATACCTTACTGCTGAACAGGTCATTGAGAAAGTTTATGGAGGTAAAAGATGATGGAAGAATATGGAACACCGTTTGTTTGCACTAAAGACGCTTATGGCTCACCGGCTTTTACTGTAATGCCTGACCCGCCAAAAGGCGTTGATCGCAGCTTTGCCCCGGCGGGCAGGCTGATCGACCCGGAAAAGGCAGCGCAGGCGGTGAAGGACAGCGTGGATCGCGGCACACCTACCCGCGAGATCGCCACCGCAAGCCGGTATCTGATGCTGGCGGCTGTAAGCATCTGCACCGACAGCATGAACGCCTTTGAGCATTATTTGGACGCAAGCGAGGACTACCAGCGGGATAACGCGGAGTACATGGTGCTGGATGGCCGCAAGGCTGCTGCACAGATCCAGAGCATCCTCGGTGTGATGTCTGAGCTGGAGGGGCTGGAAGAACATGACTAAAACCATCAATGTTTTGTACACCGCCCACAATGATAGGAATAGCGAATCTGGCGTAAATCACAGCGTTTCTTTTCAAGTTTCGGAAGAAGTTGCAGATGACCTTACAAACCCGAAATTCAATCCCTTTCCGTGCTACATCAAGTTTCCAATGGGTCGAAAGCAAGCTCAATTGTGCCAGATGGTTTGCGCCTACGCAATTATGCACGATTATTGGGTTTTAAGCAGTGACCGCATTCTTGAGGTTTCTGTTTGATTCGGGAAGGACTTTAGGGCTGATTTTCCAGTTTTACACTAATGGCGGCAGGTGGATAAACAAAATCCGCTGCCAGCGCAATGCGCACACAAACAAATCGTATGTGAAAGGGTTTTAGGGTGATTGTCATGAAAAGAATTAAAGTAAAGTTGACGTTTATTGAGCCTGTGCTTGGCACATGGCCTAACAACCAGAACGTTGCCCGAGAGTTCATTGCCAGCAAGTCCCCCGATGCTGCTACTATCGAAGATGAGGTGGCAGCTCTGGGAGCGGACTTCGTATCCGATAAGGGTATGACGGTATTTCCCAGAAATGATGATGGGGAACCTGTTCTGTATGACTACCAGATCAAGGGTTTTTTCAAGGATTCCTGCGGGATGCTAAGCCGTATTGGCGGCAAGACAGAGACCGGAAAGAAAAAGGCCGTGAACGAATCCGACAAGATCACCGCCTACAAAAAGGTCATTGATGGTCTGATTTTTGTTTCGCCCCGGATGATTCCCATTCATGCCAGCGGTGAGATGACTGAGTGCCAACGTCCACTCCGCGCCCAGACCGCGCAGGGTGAGCGCGTAAGTCTTGCCAACTCTGAGCAGATTCCTGCAGGGTCTACTTGTGAGTTTGAAGTGCTATGCATGGATGATTCCCACGAGAAGGCAGTCCTTGAATGGCTTGATTATGGCGTTCTGCGCGGAATCGGCCAGTGGCGCAATTCCGGCAAAGGCCGTTTCTCCTATGAAATCATCAATTAACCGCTATGGCGGGGTGGGGCTGTGCTGCACTCGGCGTGAAACGGCAACGGCATAGTGACGATTGGCTCAGAAATGCTAAGGCAATGCCTGGAGATGAAGTGACTTGAGCGGCAAAGGCGATGCGCTGATTTGACGAGATCTGCAAAGGCAAAGCAACTCAAACCGATGCGGAGCCGCGCATGGCAATGGCACTGCTTGGTAGCGCCAGGAAATGCTACGCAAAGGCAAAGAAAAGCAACTGCAATGCGAAGAAATTCATTTTTGCTTATTTGCCGAAAAACACATTGTATTTTATGGAGGTATGTATTATGATCCACGAACGTAAAGGCGGGCATTTCCGCCGTCAGTACAGCGCACAGGCGAAGAAGGCCGGCGAAGCCATGATGAAGGTGATGCGGGACTTTGCAGAGCCGCTCAGCGTGCAGGACGCACGGGATGCGTGCACCTTCTGCCGCAGCATTCTGGAAAGCCAGGTGCGCGGGTGTCCGTACAACGACGCCGCGCTGGAAGCAGAGGAGGATCTGGATGCGGTTGCAAGCACTGATGAGCCCGATGCCTAAATCCCCCACCTACGAGGAGACCGCTACCGGCTACGCCATCGCCGCTATGCGCATGGCAGAGCTGCCGCCGGACACCATCCAGCAGGTGGTTGCGGAGATGCGCGTTATGATCGACAAGTATTCACCGGCGGAGGCGGCGCAGATCGCCACCTCCAGCCCCTACTGATGGAGGTGGTAAGGTTGGCAACGCCAAAAGCTTCCGGGCGCGGCAGGCCGCAGAAGAGCGCTTCTGCGGCTGTTTGTGCCCCAGACGTTAAATTCCCTGTCGAAGTGCCAAAAGCCCCGCAGACAGCCCCGCAGGCGGTCTCAGTGTCGATTAAGGCCATCAGCGAGGATGCAATCAAGCTGAAACTGCTCCCCGGCGCCAACGCCGTGCGCGATATGATGGACAAAACCTTTGGCGCTGCGGGATGGACCATGCGGCGCTATTTTGCCGATGGCCGGCTGTGGTGTCAGGTGGGCGTATATTGCCCGCAGGAGCGGGAGTTCGTCTACAAGGACGCGGGCGGGCTTTCCCTCCCCTGCCGTGACCCGGCTCTGATGCGGGAGGTCACCAGCTTTGTGTCCGCTGCCTCCTTCTGGGGTGTCGGCAGGGACGTGATGGAGCTGGACGACATTGTGCTCAAGAGCACGCAGGTGCCCATCGTCAAGGATGACAAGGGCGTTTGGCGGTTGCAGACCAGCCTGAAGGTCGATCGCTTCGCCTACGATGACGCAGGCAGTATCACCATGGTGCAGTTCGTCACCGGCGAGGGTAAGAAAATCTTATGGCCAGAGGCGTGATCGGTAAGCTGCCGGTGGTATATGACCCGGTCGCCCGGCGGGTGGTCGTGGAAAACTCTGCGGAATTTGTGGAAACACAGATCCGGCAGAAGCTGGACGATCTGGCGCACGGCAAGCCGCTGCATCTGATTTTGTCGGTAGACCTCGAACGCAAAAGCCGTACCCTGCCCCAGAACCGTATGATGTGGGCGCTGCTTACCATCATGGCAGACCACTACAACGGCGGGCGCACCGGCGGTGTGACCCCGGAGGACTGCTACACCGAAATGCTGGAGCAGTACGGTGCGGCGTTCGACTACTTGGAGGTACCGGTGGGTGCTGTGCCCATCTTGCGCAAGTCTTACCGGCTGGTGCACATTGTGGAGCTGCTGAACGGCAACCGCTGCACAGTGAAGTGCAGTCAGGGCTCCAGCACCTTTACCACGGAGCAGATGGGGCAGCTGATCGACGGAATATTTGACCGGTTGGCGGAAATGGGCGTCAACGACCCCAATGTTACCGCCTACTGGCAAGAGTGGCAGGAGGTGCCGAAGTGGAAAAAGAAAAAATCGTAACTTCCGAAAACAGTATTTACATTGATGGGCTTCGTTTGGGTCGCCGCCTGCTTTTTTATGCAGAAGAATTGGCAGCACATGACATCCGCGGAGAATTCGACGGAATTATGAAAGCATTGGATATGGTCTGGGATGAGTGTTACAGCGCGTCCGCCAAAAAGGAGAAGCAAAATGAAACAGAAACGGTTTAAAAAGCTGCTGATGGCGCAGGGATACAGCACGAACACTGCGCGCGGCCTTGTGGAATATATGAAAGCCGTCAGATACTGCATTGAAAACGGCGAAGAGGTAGTCAAACTTGCAGATGCTGAAAACGTGACGTTTGAGCGCGTGAAGATTTACCCCTACGCAGAGACCTACAAGCGAATCTTGGAAGGGCGTGATTTCCTTGTCTGAATCCATTATGCAGACCCGGCGGGAGTGTTACGTCTGCCGGATGAAGTACGGCGTTGTGACCGTTAAGGACTTAGAGGAGCATCATGTGCTCAACGGTCCGCTGCGCCCGGTGGCGGAGCAGTACGGCCTGAAAGTCTATCTCTGCCACCGGCACCACAACGAGCCGGGCTACAGCGCCCACTTTGACCACAAGCTGCGCCTGTATCTGAAAAAGCAGGCACAGCGCAGTTTTGAGGATGTGTATGGTCACAGCCAGTGGATGGCGGTGGTCGGAAAGGATTATTTGAGATGCTCAACGTTGTAGCAATCATGGGCAGGCTTGTCGCTGATCCAGAGCTGCGCACCACCACGCAGGGGCAGAGTGTGTGCAGCTTCCGCATAGCGTGCGACCGCAGCTATGTGCAGCAGGGTCAGGAACGGCAGGCAGATTTTATTGATATCGTGGCATGGCGGCAGCAGGCTGATTTTGTGTCCAAGTACTTCCAGAAGGGCAGCATGATCGCCGTTGAGGGCAGCTTGCAGACCCGGCAGTATCAGGACAAGCAGGGCAGCAACCGCACCGCTGTGGAGGTCGTGGCAAATAATATCAGCTTTGCAGGTGCAAAGCGTCAGGACGTTCAGAGCGCACCCTCCTATGAGAAGCAGACCGCAAACCATGTGCAGCAGGCCAAAGCTGCGCAGAACGCTCCACAGCCCGCCTACACGCAGGGCAGCATGGATGATTTTGCCGTGATAAACGATGATGACGATCTTCCGTTTTAGGGGGGGTAAGGCGTGAAAAGTAAAACAAAACCGAAACAGGACAGTTATGTTGTCCTGCAGCGCTGGATGCGCACTGAGCTTGGCTTGGAGGGCAACGAACTGACGGTGTATGCCATCATCTACGGCTTCTCACAGGACGGCGAGAGCGTCTACAAGGGCGGGTATGGCTACCTTGCAGACTGGATAGGTCTGAGTGAAAACGGTGCCCGGAACATCGTCAAGAAGCTTGTGGCACGCGGGCTGCTGAAGGAGCACAAAACCATGGTGGGCGGCATCCTCGTGAACCAGTACGTTGCAGTCCGAAACCCGGTACCGGAAACGGTGCCGCAGGAAGGGACAGACCCCTACAAAAATTGTACCCCTACAAAAAATGTACCCCTACAAAAAGTGTATCCGAACCCCTACAAAAAGTGTATCCAGACCCCTACAAAAAGTGTAGACAGGAAATATATAGGGAAACCTATAGGGAAACCTATCTATCCGCGCGAGGAGCGCGGAACGGATACGATGGATGGATTGGATACCGCACGAGAGGATGTATTGGAACGATTCCGGGAGCAGCTGGAACTGGACACGCTGGAGCGCCGGTACGAGCCTGAGAAATTGGAGGAACTGCTGGACAACATTGCGGATATGTACTGCTGCCCCAGCATGATCCAGACCATTGGGCAGTATCCGCAGACCACGCAGTCCATCCGCAAACGGCTGGACAAGCTTACCAGCCAGCACATCGAGTACGTTCTGGATGCGCTGCTCAACAGCACAAAGCCTGTCCACAATATCCGGGGCTACATACGGGCGGTGCTGCTGAACGCTCCCACCACCATGGAGCATTACTATCAGGCAAAGGTCAACAGCATCGCAGCCGGCGGAGGAGGTAGGCGCTGATGCAGGAGATCTGGAACGAGGAGCTCTACCCTCTCCCAAAGAGCAGCCCTTGCCGCAACTGCCCCTGTAAGGCGTGCTCGCCGAATTATTACAAGAAATGCACAACATGGCTTGCGTGGTTTGCCGAAAGCTGGGACAACATCCAGCAGCAGGCCGCAAAAGCCGCAAGAATCTGAGAATGGGGAAATCGTCATGAGAACAATGGCAAAAATCGCGATCATCAACCTGAAAGGCGGCGTGGGCAAATCCGTCACCGCCTGCAACCTTGCTTGCCTGCTGGCAGAGATCTGGTCCCGGCGGGTGCTGGTGATGGATCTGGACAAGCAGGGCAACACCACCAAGTTTTTCAACCGATTTGCTTATGGCCGCAAGACCATGGGCGACGTGCTCACCCTGAACGCCAAAATGCAGGATGTGATCATGCAGACGGATTTTGAGCACGTCAATCTGGCACCCAGCAACATGGAGATGCTGCTTGCCAACAAAAACGTAATGCTGGATGTGCTGCGGCCGCAGTGGGACAGGCTGCGCAAGGCGCTGGACACCATCCACAACGACTACGATTACTGCATTATTGACTGCCCGCCTGACATTGATATGGCTACCGTCAATGCGCTGGCTGCCGCCGACTGGGTGATCATCCCGGTGGACTGCGACGAGTGGGCGATGGACGGCATGGACGAGATCCGCGAGCAGGTGGACGCCATCCGGGATGCCTACAACCCGCAGCTGGAAGTGATGGGCGTGCTGGCAACCAAGTACACCCGTGGCAGGTACAGTGTGGACACCATCAACGAGATCGCAAACATGGACTTGCCCGCCTTCCGCAACCCGGATAACAGCATTTTGCGCATCGATTACAGCGTGAAGGTCAAGGAAGCCAAGGCACGGCACTTGCCGGTGCACAAGGCCTGTCGGAACATCAAGACCAGCGCCCAGTATAAGGCACTGGCGCAGCTGGTAAAAAAATGCGTGGAGGGCGAATAACATGAGCACTGGATTGTTGAACAGCCTGATGAACGCCCAGAGCCAGACGGTCACCCCGGCGGGGCAGCAGATGCAGGTGGTCATGATTCCGAGCAGGAACATTATCCCGAACCCGGATAACGACGAGATCTATACCATCGGCAACATGGATGGTCTGAAAGACGACATTCAGCAGAATGGCCTCCGGCAGCCGCTGGAAGTTATTCCGGTGGAAGATGACCCGGATCGTTATATGCTGATCAGCGGACACCGGCGCTGGGCTGCGTGTGGCATCTTGTCAGCGTGTGGCGATTCGCGGTTTGACTCTCTTCCCTGCCTGATCCGGGAAAGCCACGGAAAACTGGATGACCGCATTGCGCTTATCACGGCGAACGCCACCGCCCGCGACCTGACCGACGGTGAGCGTTTGGCGCAGTACGAGGCGCTGAAGGATGCACTGACCAAGAAAAAAGCAGCCGGACAGCTGGAAGGCAAGGTGCGTGACGAGGTTTGCCGCATTTTGGGCTTGTCCACCGGCGCTGCTGCCCGGCTGAACGTGATTGCATCCTGCGAGAATGAGGTCATCAAGGAGCGCTTGAAGGCCGGAGAGATCGGTTTGATGGAAGCGTACCGCAGCGCACAGGATTATGCGCGTTTTATGGGCGCTGCACCGGAAGAACCGGAGCAGAAAGAAGAACCTGCGGAAACGGTACCGGTGAACCCGGATTATGCTGAGCAGAAATCGCCATTGGATTCCATTGCAATGCTGGTGAAAAAGGCTCACGAAGAGCAAAGGAAAGCTCAAACCGATGCACCTAAACCTACGGCATCACCGTACAGGGCAGAACCTGTGGAGATTCACGAGCTGCCGAAAGAGCAGTCTCATGGCCGGGACACGCTGCACAAGCTGGCAGAGAAAACGCTAGGCGAAAATGCAGCATGGGAACTGGAATGGGAAGATGTGCGTTTCCGGCTTGCGTATTACAAGCAGTCTCTGCCCGGCGGGGCAACGTTGTGGAAGCGGATAGACACCACCAGAGAGGATGCCGGACGGCCCTGTGATGACTATGCCATCATCCTACAGGACAACAGCTTTTTCACCTGCGGCTGGATAGGTTTCCACTTCGGCATTACGGATATTCTGACAAATTACTTTGAGCTGAAATAAATTTTGGGAGGTTGCCGGATGAAGCCACACGAATTTCGCCGTCTATATGCGATACCCTATGACATTGCCAAGCGTCGGCAGCGCATCGAGCGGCTGGAGATTTTACAGGCAGATGGTCCGCAGGCTGCCTCGGATGTGGTAAAAGCTTCTCACGGCGAGGGCAACAGCTGCGTTCTCGGTCATGTAACAGTGACCGGGACCGCAGATTCCTCCTACAACCAGCGTGCTGCGGAGATCCGGCGACTGAAAGACATCAACCGTATGCAGAACAAGCTGTACAACATCGGCGTGCACATGGTGGAGGACTGCGATGACCCGGAGCTTCGGGCAATGCTTTCTGCGATCTGCGTAGAGGGCAAAAAGCCGCAGGACGTTGCCGTGGAGCTTACCGAGCGGGGCTTTGACGTGGATGCAGAATCTATTCGCCGGAGGGTTTACCGGTGGATTCAAAAGAATGTGGGGTGATTTTGTGGGCAGCAGCCTGCTAACAGATGAAGGATTCAAAAGACTTGCAAGCGATCTTAAATCGGGGCTGATTAGTTTTGAACAAGTCCGTGCAGCTGGGTTGGAAGCTGAAATAAAGCGGTACCTAGACGCTGCCAGATATGCAAACTATGAGACTTTTTTGCAAAATTGTTATGGACAAAAGGACGCTGAAATTTCTAAACAATTACACTACGAGATGGGCAAAATCGATTTCAACACATGTGAAGGATGCTCAAAACTTACTTCGTTTATTTATGCGGATGAAACGATAGTTGAACAAATATGCGAAGACCATACATGCCCTATCTGGATTAAAAATCACCCAGAATGTAAAAACCAAAAAAATAAAACCATCACGATCGAAGAACTGAAAAAGAAAACAGAAAAGGAAAAAGCGCTTGAAAATCCATGTGCAGGGTGCAAATTCAGGAAGTACCATGATTGGCTAGAACCAACGTGGACTGGTCCTTCTCGGCATCACTACGATTGCGAAAAACCGGGCTGCCCGTTGTGGAGCCGTCTGTGGTGGAGAAACAACGACGATGGAACACCCCTTATGGATCAGCAGCCGATAGGGCTGACAAGAAAATTTCAGCACGCAGTATATGAAATTGTTCGATTTCTTAATGAAATTGTTGAGTTGCTGTTGAGTTGATGGATGGAAGGTGATTTTATGGATTGTAGTTCTTGCGGGGCACGTTATCTGTGCTCTTTGAGGACTGAGCCAAACTCTTTTGAATGCATGTCATCATTCACTAGGTACTGCATAAAAAAAAGAAAAAGACTGTGATAAATGCGGCGTTTCGCCGGTGGTGTATTTCAACCGGAGAGCCGGACAGGAGGATAAAAATGGATGAGAAAGAAAAGACAGTACGGTTAATCAATGCCGTTGGAGAGCTGGAAAATAGTTTAAAAAACCTTGCAGAATCAGCCAAGGAAAAGAGCGCTGACATCCGTTCTTTTGCGAAAGTATTAAGAGAGACCGAAAACCTTCCCACCATCGACCCGGAAAGCCTGCGGCCTGTGGCGCGAGAGTGAAGGATTCTATATGAATAAGGCTGTATTATTAAGCATCAAACCGGTATGGTGTAGCAAAATTGTACTAAAAGAAAAGACTGTAGAAGTACGCAAAACGAAACCCGAGATCATGGAACTTCCGTTCAAGTGCTACATCTACTGCACAAAAGAACGGTCAAAGATGGGCTGGCTGCGAATGGTCCCCGGAAAAGGCTGGCAACGGTTGGATGGTACGGTCATTGGCGAATTTATATGCGATGAAATTTATAAAATCGATATGGATAGTGTGGGATTCAATTTTACAGCACCAAGTTTGGATTTACCGGTTTACACGATGCCGGAAAACAACGATGAAGAATGCAATGCTAAGCTAAAGGAACTTACCACCTGTTTGACTGATGCAGAGATTTCAAAATATCTTGGCATTCATCCCGGATACGGATGGCACATTTCCGACCTGAAGATTTATGACAATCCGCGCAAGCTGGAAGAATTTACAAGTTTACAAAGAACGCGGTTTGGCATGCGACCCATCGAGGTGCAGCGTCCGCCCCAGAGTTGGTGCTATGTAGAGGAGCTGAAATAATTTTATGTTTTTGTTTTACTGGCTGGCAGCCACTGTACTTATGGCTTGCCTGAGCATTCCGGCGTGTATGCTTTCCGTGCGGTGGGCATGGAAAAGCGGGTGGACGGTGCGGAAGATACTCATGGTGTTCACACCGGCATCTGTCGTGCTGGGCGGCGTTCTTGGGTACACGATGGCGTATCTTGTGCTAAAAATGACCGGTTTTTACTAATTGACACAAAATTCACATTGTACCACTTCTCTGCGTAGCTACGCAAAAGCTGTGTCACAAAATGGTCGGAATGTCACAAAAAGGTCGAAATGTCCAGAATGTCCCATTTTGATGTGCTAAAATTATAATGCAGACATTGACGGAAACGTGAATGACCTGCATCCTCATGACGAGACCCGGCGGGAAGCATAGCGCGGCTGTTTGAGGGGAAACTGTCACCGTGCTCAATGGATCACCGCGCCGTCCGCTTCAAGATCCAGCGGCGCACACAAAACAAATTCAAACCCGGCGGGTGTCCACTGTGGACACCTTGGAAAGGAGTGCAAACCATGCTTGAATTTTTCGGTAAACTGTTTTGGTCTATTGCAAAAAGCTGCGTGCCTGCGCCTGTGTTCCGGGAAACTTTTCAAATAGCATTCAAAAGTAATTTTGTGCGCATCGTCTGGAGTATCGGTTTTCAGGCGAGCCGCACAAAGCGTGAGCCGAGGGCAGAGATCGGAGGGCGCGGCTGTATGCAAGGGGCGCGGCCTGTTATCCGCGCAGATTATGAAAAACACTAATCTACTCAACCAGCCATTGCGCACGATGCGTTGATGGCTGGTTGAGTTTATGCCATCGTAGCTCAACGGAAGAGCTCTGCACAGGTAAGGCAGGTAACATTGGCGATAACGCACAAGGACTAACTACATGGATTAGCCACCATGCAAGAGAATTGTGCGGGTGCTGGTTCAAATCCAGCCTATGGCTCTATTTTTGCCACGTTAGCTCAACAGGCAGAGCATCCGGCTCATAACCGGGTCGTTGCAGGTTCGATTCCTGCACGCGGCATGATATATTCTCGTAGCTCAAGTGATGGAGCAGCGGTCTCCAAAACCGCAGGATGCAGGTTTGAGCCCTGCCGGGAATGCCAGCTGCGTACCCTGTGAGGGGGCTGCGCAGATAGCCGGGCATCTGGCGGCGAAAGTACCGGATGCAGCAGCACTCCACCCGTTTACGTTGTCCGAGAAACTGAATGTATACTGGGAGTGCTGCTTATATTTTGTAAGCAACTTGATAGTACAAATATATGACCGATAAGTTTTACAAATGGCTTTGCTCATTGATAGCATCCGGTGATGTGCATCCGTTCTACTGCTCCTCGCAGTGGGTGCGGTTGTCGCACAAGGTGCTGGACATGGACAAGCACGAGTGCCAGCTGTGCAAGGAGCGCGGGCGTTACCGGCGGGCAGAGCTGGTGCACCATGTCAACCATGTGCGCCGCGTGCCAAAGCTTGCGCTGGATATCTGGTACACGGATGCAGACGGCAACCGGCAGCGCAATCTTATCAGCGTATGCAAGGACTGCCACGAGACTGTGTGCCACCCGGAGCGGCTGCGGAAATGCAGCGGCGGTGCGCCGCTGACGTTAGAAAGGTGGGATTAAAATGGCTAATGTAGAATATAAAGGAAAAGTCCCTGTCCTGGTAACTTTGAACGAAAAGGAAACCAGAAAAATCTATGATGCAAAGGTTGGATGGATGACGGCTTATTATGCAGAGCCAGCCGAATGGATGGATGATCAAACAGCGGAAAAATTTGTAAGAGAGCAATTAGAGACGGCTGTGGAAGAAGCTATGAAAATGTACAAAAGGTAACACCCCCCTCTCCGAAAAAACGGGTTGAGCGGGTCAAGCCCTTATTCGGGGCGTCCCCTGACTTTGCCGCTGGCTTTGCGCGCACGCACACGCGCGAGGATGGTATACAGATTGCACAAATATGGATGAAACGGAGATCGTGATGGGAAAAAAGAAAACACCGGCCACCGCCAGCGAAAAATACCGGACGGAGCTGGCGGAGATCGAGCAGCCCGCTCAGCCCCTTGAAGCTCAACGGAAAGGATGTCAAGCGCAGTTGAACCTTCTGGATCAGGCACAGGACGACATGGATGGGCGCGGCCTTACCGTGATAAAGACCACCCCGCGCGGCGCGGAAATTGAAGTGGCAAACCCTTCCATTCAGGTCTATAACCAGACTGCCAGCGCAGCCAACTCCACCGTGTCAACGCTGCTGCGGGTCGTGCAGACGTTTAAGTTTATGGCGGCGAAGCCCAGCGAGGACGATGAGCTGTAATATTCCCCCGGAGATCCTGGAGTACATTGAGCAGGTGGAGAACAATGCTCCGCGTGCTTGCAAGGAGCAGCACGCCCTTGTTGCACTGATCCGGCGCGTTTTTGCAACTGAAGATATTTATGTGGATACCGAGCGTATGCGGAAATATTTTCGCATCGCCCGGTATTTTCCTTATGACCGCCTTTTTCCGTGGCAGACCTTTGCGCTGGGGCTTTGGCTGTGCACCTATCGCAAAGACGGAAGCCCCCGGTTCAAGACGTTGTTTGCTATGGTCGGGCGCGGCGCTGGCAAGGATGGCGTGATTGCTATTTCCTCGGCGGCGCTCATAAGCCCATACAACCCGGTGCCACACTACAACGTAGATATCTGCGCCAACAACGAGGAGCAGGCCGTCACCCCCGTGAAGGATATCGTGGAAGCGCTGGAAAACCCGAAGTATGAAGCCAAGCTTTCACGGTTTTACTATCACACAAAAGAGGTGCTGCAGGGTCGCAAGAATCTGGGTGAAGTAAAAGGCCGCACCAATAACCCCAAGGGACGCGATGGTATGCGTTCCGGCGCGGTTATTTTCAACGAGGTGCACCAGTACCAGAACTACGACAACATCAAAGTGTTTATTACCGGTCAAGGCAAGGTTGCAGAGCCTCGCGTTGGCTTTTTTACGTCCAACGGCGATGTGTCAGACGGTCCTTTGGACGATTATCTTGCCCGCGGGCGGCGCATTTTGTTTGAAGGTGAACCGGATGAGAGCTTTTTGCCGTTTATTTGCTGCCTAAACACTAAGGACGAGGTGCACGACCCGGAAAACTGGTGCATGGCAAACCCTTCCCTGCCCTATCTGCCGCACCTGATGCAGGAGATCCACGATGAATACCGCGACTGGAAAGAACGCCCGGAGCAAAACGGCGATTTTATCACAAAGCGCATGGGTATCCGGGACGGCGCGAAGGAGATCTCGGTCACGGATTACGAAAACGTCAAGGCAACAAACCGTCCTCTGCCGGACATGACCGGCTGGAGCTGTACCGTGGGAATAGACTACGCCGAGATGAACGACTGGGCAGCGGTGAACCTGCATTTCCGCAAAGGAGACCAGCGCTATGATATCAACCACGCATGGATCTGCGCCAACAGCAAGACCCTGCCCCGCGTAAAAGCCCCGTGGCGAACGTGGTGCGAAAACGGAGACTGCACCTATGTGGACGATGTAAGCATCTCGCCGTATCTTCTGACGGATTTCATCCGGGAAGCCGGACGGAAATACACCGTAAAAAAAGTGGCGCTTGACCATTTCCGTTACACCATGATGGCAGAATCGCTCCAGAGCATAGGCTTCGATGCGAAGGATAAAACCCGGGTGAAGTTGGTACGCCCCAGCGACATTATGCAGGTTGACCCAGTGATACAGGATTGCTTTGACCGCAACTTGTTTACTTGGGGCGATGTACCGCATCTGCGCTGGGCGGTCAACAACACAAAGCGCGTGCGAAGCAGCCGAAGTCAGGGTGTGGATACCGGAAACTTCATTTACGCCAAAATTGAGGGCAAAAGTCGAAAAACAGATCCGTTCATGGCGCTGGCGGCAGCCATGACGGTGGAAAGTGATCTGGGCACCGGTCAGGTGCAGCTGCCAAAGATCGGAGCATTTTGCTGGTAGGAGGATAAAAATTGACACGAGAAGAATGGAAACTTGGGGTGTTCGATGGATTTCCCCAGCAGAAAATCAATTATGAAAAATGGAATACTGCAACTGGAAAAACGGAAGTAAGCAGCTGCGAAGATTGGTTGTATTACCGGGAAGAATTGCAGTTGCGGGAACTGGCATTTGGTTGCTGCGTCAACCTGATTGCGCGAGCTATCGCAAATTGTGAATTTAAAACGTTCGAAGATCGGACAGAAAAAAAGAACAGCTATTATTACATGCTCAACGTTGAGCCGAACTTCAATGAAAACAGCACGGCGTTTTGGCAAAACGTAATTTTCAAGCTTTATGCTTTTAACGAGGCGTTGATTGTCCCAGTTCAGAAAAATCGGCGCATGATGCTGGTGGCAGCGGACAGCTGGACGCCCCCGGAGAATTATCCCACAAAAGAGAAAATTTATGAGAATGTGCAGCTGGGTGATGAAAAATATACTCGTCGGCTAAAGGAATCGGAAGTGCTGCACCTGACACTCAACAACCGGAATATCAAAAATGTTGTGGATGCAATCTACAACAGCTACAACAAGCTGATTCAGTCCGCTATGAAAAGCAATGTGTGGAACAATGGTCAGCACATGAAGGTTCACATTGATCAGGCAACAGGTGGAAAGAATGACTTTGAGAAAAAATTTTCAGAAATGTTTGAATCACAGTACAAACCGTTTTTGCACAGTGA
>OJAR01000299.1_pt1 | contig 17027 bp, 15 predicted proteins | sample 1589431 | NCBI WGS metagenome assembly OJAR01 (sample SAMN03283242) | human gut metagenome | biome: human-associated habitat; material: feces | host: Homo sapiens | place: Peru | collected 2012 | reverse complement strand
AGCCACGATACCATTATCGCAGTGAAGCCGCGTCCGCCGACGGTGTTTGTCGCTACGGTGTGGTCGGTGCCGCTGACGAGCAGGAAGCCGGTTATGCCGCAGAGCGCGCCGGAGAGGAGCATTGTGCGCATGATGACCTTTTTGACGTTTATGCCGATGTAGCGCGCGGTGTTTTCACTCTCGCCGACAACGGAAATCTCATAGCCGTGCTTGCTGTACTTGAGATAGATGTACATAAAGACGGTCAGAGCCGCAACTATCAGTATGTTGAGCAGATAATCCTGATTGCCGAGACTCGGCAGCCAGCCGCTGTGGCTGACGCTGTTGATAACGCCGATGTGACCCGAGCCCTTGGGGTTCGACCACTTGTAGCAGAAGTAGGCGACTATCTGCGTGGCGATGTAGTTCATCATCAGCGTGAAAAGCGTCTCGTTGGTGTTCCACTTCGCCTTGAAGAACGCGGGGATAAAAGCCCATATCGCACCCGCAATGACGCTTGTTATTATCATAACGGGGAAGAGAATGTAGGATGGGAGCTTGTCGCCGAAGAGGATCATGCACGAGGCGGTTGCGAAGCCGCCCATGAGCGCCTGCCCCTCGGCGCCGATGTTCCAGAATTTCATCTTGAATGCGGGGGTGACTGCGAGCGAAATGCAAAGGAGCATCGCGAGGTTCTGGAACAGGCTCCATATGCGCCTGGGCGAGCCGACCGCACCGAAGATTATCGCGGAATAGACCTCCGCGGGATTCTGGCCGGTGATAACGACGGTCACGACCGCGCAGACGAGCAGCGCCAGAATGACCGCGCCGATTCTGATAAGCCATGCCGCCCATGAGGGAACGGTGCTGCGCTTGACTATGTGGAAAAGCGGCTCGCGCTTCTGTCCGTTTGACTTACTCATGGGTTTCACCTCCGTCGGTTTTTGTCATAAGCAGACCGAGCTCTTCCTTTGTGGAAGTCCTTGCGTCAACCACTCCCGTTATCTTGCCGGAGTTTATGACGAGGATTCGGTCGCAGAGCTCAAGCAGAACGTCGAGATCCTCGCCGACAAATATAACGGCGACGCCCTTTTCCTTCTGCTGATTGAGCAGGTTATATATGAGATAGGATGAGTTGATGTCAAGTCCGCGCACGGGGTAGGCAGCCATAAAGACGGTGGGAGAGGAGGCTATCTCGCGGCCGACGAGCACCTTCTGCACGTTGCCGCCGGAGAGACGGCGAACGGGCGTATTCGCGCTCGGGGTGACGACCTCGAGGTCGCTGATGACCTTTTCCGCGAGCGTCTTGGGCTTCTTGCGCTCAAGGAACGCGCTCTTGCCCTTGCGGTAGCTTCGCAGCATCATGTTGTCGACTATATCCATGTTGCCGACGAGTCCCATGCCGAGTCTGTCCTCGGGGACGAACGACAGGCGCACGCCGAGCTCGCGAATCTGCATGGGCGTCTTGTCGCGCAGGTTGTCCTGATTGCCGGTCTTGGGGTTGTTATAGAGTATTTCGCCGCTGTTGAGATGCTGAAGTCCAGCGATGGATTCAAGCAGCTCGCGCTGACCGCTTCCGGCGATACCCGCGATGCCGAGTATCTCGCCCGAACGCGCGGTGAACGAAATGTTGTCGAGGAGCTTTACGCCCTCGCGGTTTATGCAGTTTATATCCTTGACTATGAGCCTGTCCACGGGGTCAACGGGCTCGCTGCGGTCGATGTTGAGGCTTATCTTCTTGCCGACCATCATCTCGGTGAGCTCGGATTCGTTAGTCTCTGCGGTCCTGACCGTGCCGATGTATTCGCCCTTTCTGAGAACCGATACGCGGTCGGAGAGGGAGAGCACCTCGTGGAGCTTATGGGTGATGATTATGATAGCCTTGCCGTCGTCGCGCATACGGCGCAGGACGTCAAAGAGCTTGAGCGTCTCCTGCGGAGTGAGAACGGCGGTGGGCTCGTCAAGAATGAGTATGTCGGCGCCTCTGTAGAGCACCTTGATTATCTCAACGGTCTGCTTTTCGGAGACGGACATCTCGTATATCTTCTTGTTCGGGTCGATATCAAAGCCGTACTGCTCGCTTATCTTTTTTATGCGCTCGGCAGACTTTTTGACATTGAATTTGCCCTCGTCAAGACCGAGGATAATATTCTCCGTTGCGGAGAACACGTCCACGAGCTTGAAATGCTGATGGACCATGCCTATTTTGTAGTCAAGCGCGTCCTTGGGGGAGCAGATGACCACCTCTTTGCCGTCGATGAAAATCTGACCGTGATCCGGATAGTAAATTCCGGCGATCATGTTCATCAGCGTTGTTTTTCCGGAGCCGTTTTCGCCGAGAATGGAGAGTATCTCGCCGCGGTTGACGGTCAGACATACATCCTTGTTGGCAACGATGCTTCCGAAGCTTTTTGAAATATTTTTCAGTTCGATTGCTGCGTTCAAGCCCACTTATCCTCCTATTTTAAATCTCAAAAGCCGATTAAGACAGGAAGGATAATCGGCTTTTCAAACTTAAAATCTTTTTAATTTAACTGCTTCAGACGGAGCGGCTTTCGTCGCCCCGTCTGAATGAAAGTTACTGCTTGTTAATCAGCCCTCGTTGAGAAGAGTAATGCCGTCGATGTTGACATCGAAGTAAGGAGCGGAACGCTTCTCGGACTCGTGGAAATAGCCGTTGGAAATAACCTCGGTGTCGGGGGTGAATTTCTCGTCGGTGTCGACGTCGGCCATGTAGCTGGTGAGGGTCTTGCCGTCAACGGTGAAGGTGGAGGTGTCAAAAACATGGAGAGTGCCGGCCTTGAACTGCTCTTCGGCAGCCTTGATGGCCTCGGCAGTGCCGGGAGCGGCGACCTTCTCGTTGATGGGGGTCAGCTCGACAGCGCCCTCGTTGATGCCCTTGCACCAGTCGGTGTCAATAGCCTTGTTGTCTCTGACGCACTCGATCATGTACTTCATGTAAGGTACCCAGTTGATTCTGGAGGAAACGATGAAGGTGTTCGGGCAAGCGTCAAGAGTGGAGCCGTTGTAGGAGACGTTGGGAACGCCTGCGCTCTCGCAAGCGGTGGGAGCGCCCATGGAGTCGGCGTGCTGGCTGATGAGCTTGCAGCCTCTGCCGATAAGCAGGGTAGCGGCTTCCTTCTCCTTGGCCTCGTCATACCATGAACCGGTGAACTGGACTTCCATGGTAGCTTCTTTGCAGACGGATCTTACGCCCAGGAAGAATGCGGTGTAGCCGGACTTAACCTCTGCATAGGGGTATGCGCCGACATAGCCTATCTTAGCGTCCTTAGCCTCGAACTTGCCTTCCTTGATCATAGCGTTGAGCTTCATGCCTGCGGCGATACCCGCAAGATAACGGCCCTCGTAGATGGAAGCGAAAGCATTGTGGAAGTTCTTGAGATTCTTAGTGTGAGCCTGAGTGCCGGTAGCGTGGCAGAACTGGACGTCCGGATACTTCTCGGCAGCCTGGATCATGAAGCTCTCGTGGCCGAAGCTGTCGGCGAAAACAACGGAGCAACCCTGCTCGGCAAGGTCGGCCGCCGCATCGAAGCAGGCAGCAGTCTCACCAATGCCGGTCTTCTTGATGATCTCAACGCCAAGCTCCTTGCAGGCTTCCTCAGCTGCGGTGATGAAGTTTTTGTCATAAGTTGAGTTTTCGTCATGAAGGAAGATAAAACCGACCTTCATCTTCTTCTCGCCGCCGTCTTTGTTGCTGCAAGCCGCAAAGCCGAAAATGGTAGCGAGTGCAAGAACAATTGCGAGGATTCTTGTGAATTTCTTCATTTTTGACGTACCTCCAAAAAATTTTTTATATTTATCCCGCGATGTCGGCGGGAAAAAATAACTCAGTTGTCCTGTTCTTTGAAAGTTATGCTGCCGTTGCCCATCTTCTCGATTATTGCGAGGGATTCGACTCTCGCGCCCTTTTCCTCGAGAACCTTTCTGCCGGGCTGGAAGCCCTTTTCTATTGCGATGCCGACGCCCTCGAGCTCGGCGCCCGCCTGCTTGATTATATCGATAAGCCCCGAGACGGCAGCGCCGTTTGCGAGGAAATCGTCGATAATGAGGATTCTGTCGCCCTTTTTTATGTAGTCCTTCGACACTGCGACGAGGCTGTCCGTGCCCTTTGTAAACGAGTGAACGACGGTGGAATAGACGTTGTCGCCGACATTTTTATGCGCGCCTTTTTTGGCAAAAACAACAGGCACAGAGAAATATTGCGCGGTTATGCACGCGATCCCTATGCCCGATGCCTCGATAGTCAGAATTTTATTTATATTACACCCGTCAAAACGGCGCTTGAACTCCTTGCCGATTTCCTGAAGAAGGTTCACGTCGATCTGGTGATTGAGAAACATATCCACCTTGAGAATATCGTCCCCGATCACTTTGCCGTCAGCAATTATGCGCTCCTCAAGCAGCTTCAAATCCTCGTTCCCCCTAAAGAAAAGTTCGGTGAAAATACAATAATAGTATAGGGCTTTTTGGGGGTAAAAGCAAGGAAAAGTTTAAAAATCTGCATTTTATACAAACGCCGTCGTAAAAAAGCGTATAAGTGTATAAATATGTCAATTTTGTGTACAACCTGTGTCAATTTCTCTTGATGTTTCCCGCAAAAACGTAACCTGTTGTGTTTTTAAACTCTATGGCATACCACCCGTTGAGTGCGCCGATGAAGTTCACGCCGCAGGTCTTGGCCGCCCGATCCATGGTGAGGGCAAAGGGCACCAAGTCCTCCGTGTCGCAGGCACCGGCCACCAGCGCCATGGGGGTGACGGAGATGCGCTTATTGACGATGGGGATGCCGAACTCGCTCTCGATGTCGTGCCCCGTCTGCACCAGATGCTCGGCGTAGCGGGTGATCTTGTCATAGATCTTGTCGCAGCAGCGCTTGGGATCCTCGCTGATGCAGTCCAGCAGGGAGATGCCCATGGTGATGGTGCGGATGTCCAGATGCTGCTTGTCGATCATATTGATGGTGTCAAAAATGCTGCTCAAACTCAACATACGGCCACCTCTTTACAGCTTGTGCATGGCATCGAAGATGTCCTCCCGCTGGATGCGGATGGACAGGCCGCGCTCCTCGCCATACGCCTTCATTTCCCTGCTCAAACGGTCAAATGCTGTGGTACACAGCGCCAGATCCACCACCATCATCATGGTGAAATAGCCCTCCATGATGGTCTGGCTGATGTCCAGCACGTTGATGCTGTAGTCCGCCAGACGGTTGCAGACACCGGCTATGATGCCCACCTGATCTTTTCCCACTACGGTCACGATCGCTTTCATATTTTCTTTCACTCCATTTCATCCAAAGTAAGGGCCATGCTGCCCAAAAAATTATCGCAGAAATATTTCAGCTCCGGCAGATCCATTTTCTCCAGCGCCTGTCGGGTCTGCTGCGCCGCCAAGCGGAACTCGCCGTTGCCGGCCTTCAGCTCCTCCATGCACTTGATATGGGCGGAGAGCTTGTCCGCCGCCTTCACCAGCTCCTCCACCTCCGGATCCGAGGGGCGCAGCACCTCCTCATAGGCGGGCTGCAGCTCCCGAGGCAGCATGTGCAGGAGCCTCTCGCAGGCCACCTGCTCCACCTGCTTGTAGGAGTCCCGTATCTGGGGATTATAGTACTTGATGGGGGTGGGCAGGTCGCCGGTGAGGATCTCCGGCGCGTCGTGATACAGCGCCGCCGCGGCCACCGCGCCCTCGTCCACGCAGCCGCCGAAGCAGCGGTTGCGGATGACGGCCAGAGCATGCGCCAGCACCGCCACCTGATGGCTGTGCTCCTGAATGTTCTCGGTGTAGCTGTTGCGCATGAGCGCCCAGCGGTTGATAAAGCGCATGCGGTTGATATAGGCAAAAAAGTGGCTCACGGCAAGATCTCTCCTTTCAAAATGCTCCCGTCCACGCCGGTGACGCGCACGGAGCGCAGGCAGTTGTGCAGGTTTTCGCCCGCAGCGGCCACCTCCATATAGTTGGGGGCGTGCCCCACAAAGCAGCCGTCCTCCCCCGCCTGCTCGAAGAGCACGGGGAAGGTCTGCCCCACGCAGGAGCGCAGATATTTTTCATGAAGCTCGGCGGCGACCTGACCGGCACGGGCGGCGCGCGCCTCCTTCACGGACTTGGGCACCTGCTCCATGGCGGCGGCGCGGGTGCCGGGGCGGATGGAATAGGGGAACACATGGATCTGTGCAAATGCGCAGCGGCGGAGGAAGGCCAGCGTTTTTTCAAACTCCTCCTCCGTTTCCCCGGGGAAACCGGTGATGAGATCCGTGGTGACGGCCACGCCGGAAAAATACGCGCGCAGCAGCGCCACGGACTCGAGGTAGCGGGCGGCATCATAGCGGCGGTTCATGCGGCGGAGGGTCTCGTCGCAGCCGGACTGGAGGGACAGGTGGAAATGGGGACAGAGATTTTTGAGCCGTGCTGCACGGCGGCAGAAATCCTCTGTAATAGTCCGCGGCTCCAGACTGCCAAGGCGCAGGCGCATATCGCCGGCGGCCTCCGACACCGCCTCCAAAAGGTCGATGAGACTCTGCTCGCCGGCCATATCCTGCCCCCAAGAGGAGATCTCGATGCCGGTGAGAACCACCTCGCGGTACCCCTCCGCCGCCAGCTGCTCCGTCTGCCGCACCGCCTCGGCCACAGGCAGGGAGCGCACGGGGCCGCGGGCAAAGGGGATGATGCAGTAAGAGCAGAAATTGCGGCAGCCGTCCTCCACCTTCAGCATGGCGCGGGTGCGGCTCATCTGGCCGCCGGCCGGCAAAACCTCAAACTCACGGCGACGGAGCGCGTCGTCCACCAGCACGCGCTGCCTTTTCTCCTCCGCTGCCGCGAGAAGCTGCCGCAGAAACTCCATGCGCTGCCCCGTGCCGCCCACAAGGTCGATGCCCAGCGCCGCCACCTCGTCGGTGTGGGTCTGGGCATAGCAGCCGCAGGCCGCCACGATGGCGTGGGGGTTCATTTTTTTAGCCCGACGGATCATCTGGCGGGATTTTTTGTCACTGACGGCGGTGACGGAGCAGGTGTTGATGATATAGGCATCCGCCGGCTCCTCAAACGCCACCAGCTCGTGTCCCTGCGCCGTAAGCTCCTGCTCCATGGCTTGGGTCTCGTACTGGTTGACCTTGCAGCCGAGGGTATATAGGGCGATTCGCATGGGGTTTTCTCCTTGCACTTTATCGATTTATCCATTATAATATATCTTTGCATTCCATTATAATCTATCTTCTGTTCGCTGGCAAGTGTCCGGCGGAGGAAATGAGGTGTTTTTCTTGCATTATTTGGACAATGCCGCCACCACGCTGGTGCCGGAGGAGGTCGTGCAGGCCATGGCGGAGGCGCTGCGCCGTCACAGCGGCAACCCCTCCTCCCAGTATCCCTTCGGGCAGGACGGGAAGGACATCGTTGAAGGCGGGCGGGCGGTCATCGCCAAGGCGCTGGGCTGCGACAAGGAGCGGCTGTTTTTCACCTCCTGCGGCACGGAGAGCGACGTGTGGGCCATCCGCAGCGCCGTGTGGTACGGACGGCACAGGGGAAAGCACATCATCACCACCGCCGTGGAGCACAGCGCCGTGCTGGAGACCTGCAAATGGCTGGAGACGGAGGGCTGCCGCGTGACCTATCTGCAGCCGGACAAAACCGGCATGGTGTCGGCGCAGCAGGTTCGGGAGGCGCTGCAGGAGGACACGGTGCTGGTGAGCATGATGCTGGTGAACAACGAGACCGGCTGCGTGTTCCCCGTGGCGGAGGTGGCCAAGCTGCTGCGGGAGGCGGGCAGCGCCGCCCTGCTGCACTGCGACGCCGTGCAGGGGTTTCTGGAGGTGCCCTGCGACCCCGTGGGCTGGGGCGTGGACCTCATGAGCCTGTCGGGACACAAGCTGGGCGGCCCTAAGGGCATAGGGGCGCTCTATATCAGCCCGAAATTGCGGAATTTCCGTCCTCTGCTCACCGGCGGCGGGCAGGAGCAGGGTCTGCGCTCCGGCACGGAGGCCACGGCGCAGATCGCGGGCTTTGCCAAGGCCGTGGAGCTGCGGATGGAAAACCACGAGGAGAAGCTCCGGCACATGGCGGAGATGAAGGCGCTGTGCCTGGAGAAGCTGCTGACCATTCCCAATGTTGTGGCCGTGGGCGGCGGCACGGCGCCCCACATTCTGGCCGTGTCTTTGCAGGGGTATCCCAGCGGCAACATCGTGACCGATCTGGGCAGGCAGGGGATCTGCATTTCCGCAGGAAGCGCCTGCCACAAGGGAAAGAGCAGCCATGTGGTGGCGGCGCTGGGACTTCCGAAGCGCACGGCGGCGGGGGTCATACGCATCAGCTTTTCCCCCGACACCGGATCGGAGGACATCGAAGCGCTGTATGAGGCGCTGCGGAAGCATCAGGCGGAGAGATGCGCCATGCTGTGAGCGGAATATGCCCCCGCTGCAAGAAGGGCGGTTCAGGGGGTACGGATCGCCGCACCGATGTACGCACCGGTGCGCAATGACAGGCCATTTGTGGGGGCAGCGCAAGCGGGGCGTCGGGGACGCCGCCCCCTACGAAAGCATAGCAAGAGGGGCGGCGGTTATCGGGCGGGACGATGCGGGCATCGTCCCCTACGCAGAGTATGGAGGTGCGGTGCGTGGGGAAATACGGATTGCCACACCAGTGACGTCGGTCACTGGTTCGCAATGACACATTTTGCAAAGTGCGGGGCGTTTGCCGGCGGGACGATGCGGGCATCGTCCCCTACGGATCGCTGCAAGGAAATGCGGCGAGGGCCTCGGCAATTATGTTTTGATTTTTCTTTTTTCAAGGAGTTTTTATGTCTATTTTGATTCAGCGGGAACAGGGGTTTTATCGGCGGCTCATGCGGCTGAGCATGCCCATTGTCCTGCAAAATCTTATCACTTTTTCTCTGGGGCTGATTGACACGTTCATGGTCAGCCAGCTGGGCAACACCGAGATGGCCGCCGTGACGGCCGCCAACGTGCCGGTGTTTCTGCTCATTTCCATCGTGTTCGGCGTGCAGAGCGGGCTGGGCATTCTGGTGAGCCAGTACTGGGGCAAGCAGGACATGAAGAGCATCAGCCGCTCCATCGGCGTGGCCGCTGCGGTGGGCGTGGTGGTGGCCGCGCTGCTGGCGGCGGTGCTGTTTTTGTGGCCGGTGCAGGTGATGGATCTGCTGTCAAACAACCATGAGCTGTCTATTTTGGGCGCGCCGTATCTGAAGCTCATCGGCATCTCCTATATTTTCAACATGCTCTCCTCCGTGTATGCCAGCGCCCAGCGCAGCGCCGAGAATCCCAGCTTCGGCATGAAGCTGTTCGGCGCCTCCACGCTCATCAACACGGGGCTGAACTACCTGCTGATTTTCGGCAAGCTGGGCTTTCCCATGCTGGGCATTCAGGGGGCGGCCATCGCCACCCTCTGCTCCCGCATCTGCGAATTTCTCATCTGCGTGGTGTACGCCCTGCGGGACAAACGCATCCGGATGCGGTGGGCGGCCTTTTTCCGGCCGGGCTGGGACATGCTGCGGCGGTTTCTCAAATACGCTTCTCCGGTGGTGCTGAACGAGGCCGGGTGGGGGCTTGGCAACAGTTTGCTGACGGTGATACTGGGCTACACGGAGAACTCCGTGGAAATGCTGGCGGCCAACGCAGTGATGGGGAACCTGAACAGGCTCTTCCTGGTGTTCTGCTTCGGTCTGGGCGCCGCCACGGCGGTGCTGGTGGGCAAGGCCATAGGCGAAGGGCAGAACGAGGAGGAGGTCATGTCCCTGAGCAATGCGCTCTTGCGGTTTACCATCGTGTCCGGCGCCGTGCTGGCGGTCATAGCGCTGGCGCTGCTGCCCTCGCTGTTCACGCCGGTGGTCTTCCCGCTGTTTAAGCTCTACGGCGAGTCCGCCGCCATTGCAACGGCGCTGGCCGTGACGGGCTTTGCCTCCATTCCCCTCCACGCCTACTCCATCACCAGCATCACAGGCGTGCTGCGCTCCGGCGGTGATGTGATATGGAGCGCTGCGCTGGATCTGGCGCCTCAGTGGATCATCTGCCTGCCGCTGACGGCGCTGTGCGCGCTGGTGCTGAAAACCGGCATCTGGCCCATTGCGCTGGCCATGCAGACGGAATCCATGGTGAAGATCCCCCTGTGCATCTATCGGGTGCGCAGCCGCAAGTGGATCCACGACGTCACCGTGTCCCGAGGGGAGGAACTATGAAAAGCCTTTTTGTCTGCCCCCTGTGCGGCAAAGCCCTCACGCGGACGGAGAAAAGCTGCGTCTGTCCCGCCGGACACAGCTTCGACCTGGCCAAAGAGGGCTACTGCCATCTCCTGCCAGCGAACCGGAAGCACTCCAAGGCGCCGGGGGACGACAAGGATATGGCCGCCGCCCGCTCCGCCTTTCTCTCCAAGGGGTACTATGCGCCGCTGCGGGAGGAGCTGTGCCGTCTGGCCGTTTCCATGACGGGAAATGCGCCCACGGTGCTGGACGCCGGCTGCGGCGAGGGGTACTACACCGGCGGCATATACGGCGCGCTGCTGGCGGCCGGCAAGCAGGTGCGCATGGCCGGCACGGACATCTCCAAATTCATCCTGCGGCGGGCGGCCAAGCGGGAAAAGGACATTGAGTTTGCCGTGGCTTCGTCGTATCACCTGCCGGTGGCGGAGGGGAGCATAGAGCTGCTCCTCAACTGCTTTTCGCCGCTGGCGCTGGAGGAGTTCCGGCGGGTGCTGAAGCCGGAGGGCGTGATGCTGTACGTGGTTCCGTCGGAAAGGCACCTGTGGGAGCTGAAGGAGGTGCTCTACGACGAGCCGTACCCCAACGAGGTGAAGCAGACCCCCTACGAGGGCTTTTCCTATGCGGAGATACGCCACGTGGAGCGGGTGATTCACCTGCCCTGTCAGGAGGACATTCATGCCCTGTTTCAAATGACCCCCTACTGCTGGAAGACCCCCAAGGCGGGGGTGCAGCGGCTGGCGACCCTCAGAGAACTGGACTGCTGCATCAGCTTTGACATCCATGTTTTCCGCAGGTCAGGGGAAAAATAAGTTGTATTCTTGGAAAAATTATGGTATTCTACATTCGCTGCGCTGTTTGAGGGGCGCAGCGGATGTTTATATTTGAGGAAAAAATGAGGAGAAAAGCAAATGAACGAGAAAAAGACGCCACGGGCGGCGGCGCTGCTGCCCATTGCGGTGTTTCTGGTGCTGTATCTGGGACTGGGCATCGTGCTGGAGTATGTGCTGAAGGTGAAAATGGGCTTTTACCAGATCCCCATTGTGGTGGCCTTTCTGGTGGCCATTCTGGTGGCGTGCCTGCAAAACCGGAGCATTCCCTTTGACGAAAAGCTGACCCTCATGGGGCAGGGCATCGGCGACAAGAACATCGTGACCATGATCCTGATCTTTTTGGCAGCGGGCGTTTTCGTGGGTGTCACCGGGCGCAGCAGCGCTGAGGCCGTGGCCTACTTCCTGCTGTCCATTGCGCCGGCCAAGCTGGCGGTGGCGGTGCTGTTCGTGGTGGCGTGCTTCGTGTCCATGGCCATGGGCACCAGCGTGGGCACCATCACCCTGCTGACCCCCATCGCCGTGGCCGTGGCCAAGGATTCCGGCTTCAGCCTGCCGCTGTGCGTGGCGTCCGTCATGGGCGGCAGCATGTTCGGCGACAACCTGTCGTTTATCTCCGACACCACCATTGCCGCCTGCTCCACCCAAGGCTGCCAGATGAAGGAGAAGTTCCGCGCCAACTTCAAGATCGCGCTGCCGGCGGCGCTGGCCGCGCTGGCGCTCATCATCGTTATCTCCCTGCAGGCGGATGTGGTGCAGACCCCCTCCGGCGACCACAACCTGCTGCTGCTCATCCCCTATGTGCTGGTGCTCATCGGCGGCATTGTGGGGCTGAACGTGTTCGTGGTGCTGCTGGTGGGCATTGCCGCCGGAGCTGCCATTACCCTGGCCACGGGACAGGTGACGGCCATGGAGCTGATGGCCAACATGGGCTCGGGCGTCAGCGATATGTTTGAAACGATCCTGGTGACGCTGCTGGTGTCTTCGCTGTGCGGGCTTATACGGGCTTACGGCGGATTTGACGCCCTGCTGGCGGCCATTCACAAAATGTTCCGGGGCAAGCGCGGCGGGCAGCTGGGCATCGGCATTCTGGTGGGGCTGATGGACATTTCCACCGCCAACAACACCGTGGCCATCGTCATGGCCGGCCCCATCGCCAAGGAGATCGCCACGGAGTACGGCATCAGCCCCAAGCGCTCCGCCTCTCTGCTGGACACCTTCTCCTGCGTGTTCCAAGGCATCATCCCCTACGGCGCGCAGATGCTGGTGGCCATTTCCACCTGCGCCACGCTGGGCTTTGCCATCAGCGCTTTCGACATTATTCCGCTGCTGTTTTACCCCATGCTGCTGTGCGTTTCCAGCCTGCTGTTTATTGCGTTTGACAGGAAGTAAAACGGAATAAGCTACAATAAAACATCCCCAAGGGAACGGGTCGGTTCCTTTGGGGGTGTTTTTTATGCGCATTTTTACGCGCACGCATGATAAGAAGTCGGTGCAGGGGGAGGACGGATCGCCACGTCGCTGCGCTCCTCACAATGACACTTTTTAGTGCATTTCGATGGCCGGCGGGCGGGCGCAGGGGTCGCCCCTACGGATAATATAGGGCTGGTGCAGGGGTATTACGGATTGCCACGTCGCTGCGCTCCTCGCAATGACATTTTGAAAAAGCATTGCAATGGAAGGCGGGAGGAGGGCACCCCGCCCTACGGAGGGGATGCAAGGGGTATCGGGTGGGGTAGAACCCCGTCCCTACGGGTGCATAGCAAGGGATGCGGTGGGGTATTTTATAAAATGCAGCAAGACGGAGTTGGGACTCCGCCTTGCTGTTTTGGGTTAATTTACTTTTATTTTGCCTTTTTGGCAGCTTCGCGGCCGGCGCGGAAGGCCTTGAGATTCAGCTCCCTGACCTTGGCAGGCACGGTTTCCGCCACGACCGCCTCCCAGTCGATCTCCGGACAGCCGAGACTATCGCACATGGCGCCGAAGAGCACCACGTTCATACACTTGGCATTGCCAAGCTCGATGGCGATGTCGCTGGCGGGAACGGCGATGGTCTTGAAGGTTCTGGCCATGGCCTCGATGCAGCCCTCGGGATACTCCTCCTGACCGGCGGCGATGGTGGTGGACTTGATGGCATAGTCATTGATGACGGCCACGCCCTCTGGCTTGAGGAACTCGGCGTAGCGCACGGCTTCCATCTTCTCCAGCGCCACCATGATGTCGGCCTCGCCGCGGCCGAACACGGGGCCGTAGACCTTGTCGCCCCAGCGGACCTGGGTGGACACGCTGCCGCCGCGCTGCGCCATGCCGTGGACCTCGCTCTGCTTGACATCGTAGCCGGCCTTCATGAACCCGTTGGACATAATTTTGGAAATGAGGATGGCGCCCTGACCGCCAACACCCACCAGCAATGCACTTTTCACATTAGACATATTACTTTTCCTCCTTTTCGATGGCGTCAAAGGGGCAGGCCTGGGCGCAGACGGTGCAGCCAACGCACTGGGTGCGGTCGATGAACGCCTTGCCGTTCTCCATGGAGATGGCGGGGCAGCCCACCTTCAGGCAGCTCTTGCAGCTGCGGCACTTGTCGGCGTTCACCACGCACATGCCGTTTTCGTGCTTCATGCGCTTGATGAGCAGGCAGGGACGGCGGGTGACGATGGCGGGGTGCTTGCCGTCCTTGAGCGCGGCTACGGCGTCATCCACCGTTTTCTTCATGGCGGCCAGATCCTGGGGATCCACGGTGTAGATGGGGTCATAGCCATAGGCGGCAAAGACCTTTTCCACGCTGATCATGTTGGTCTCCTGCCCCATGAGGGTGTAACCGGTGCCGGGGTTATCCTGATGGCCGGTCATGCCGGTGATGCGGTTATCCAGCACGCAGGGGATCATATTGCCCTTGTTATAAATGATCTCGGCGGCGCCGGTCATGCCGGAGTGGAAGAAGGTGGAGTCGCCCATGACGCCGAAGACCACCTTGTCGGTGACGCCCTCGCGCTCGAAGCTCTTGGCCATGCCCATGCCGGCGGAGAAACCGCCGCCCATGCAGATGCAAACGTCCATGCAGTTCAGCGGGGGTGCAAAGCCCAGAGTATAGCAGCCGATGTCGCCGGTGACGACATAGTTCTTGTTCTTGGACAGAGTATAGAAGAAGCCTCTGTGGGGGCAGCCGGGGCACAGAGCCGGAGGACGCTTGGCCACCTGCACGTCGGTGATGGTCTTATAGTCGGTCTTGATGCCCAGCACACGCTCGCGCACCAGCTCGGTGTTCAGCTCGTACATATTGCCGGTGAGCTCCTTGCCGACGCACTCGATGCCGGCGGCCTTGATCTCGTTTTCCATGAAGGGATCCAGCTCCTCGATGACATAGAGCTTTTCCACCTTGGCGGCAAAGTCGCGGATGAGGTTCATGGGCAGAGGATAGGTCAGACCCAGCTTCAGGAAGGAAGTGCCCTCGGGGAAGACCTCCTTGGCGTACTGGTAGCTGATGGAAGCGGTGATGACGCCCACCTTGCCGTCGCCCAGCTCCACCTTATTGAGGCCGTTTTCCACGGCGGTGGTGCAGCCGTACTCCTCCAGCTTTTTCAGGCGCTCCTCCACCAGAGGATGGTTCATATAGGCGTTGGCGGGGGCGCAGATGTACTTGCGGGTGTTGCGGGCATAAGTGGGGGCGACGTGCTCCGTGCGCTCGCCGAACTCCACCAGACCCTTGCTGTGGCAGACGCGGGTGGTGGTGCGGTAGAGCACGGGGGTGTCGAACTGCTCGGAAATGTCGCAGGCCAGGGAAACGAAGTCCTTACACTCCTGGGCGTCGCTGGGCTCCACCATGGCGATCTTGGCGGCGCGGGCATAGTGGCGGTTATCCTGCTCGTTCTGGGAGGAGTGGCAGGAGGGGTCATCGGCGGTCACAACGATGTAGGCGCCGTTCACGCCCATGTAGCCGGCGGTGAACAGGGGGTCGGCGGCCACGTTCAGACCCACCATTTTCATGGTGCAGAAGGCGCGGGAGCCGGCCACGGAAGCGCCGTAGGCCACCTCGGTGGCAACCTTCTCATTGGGCGCCCACTCGCAGTAGACGTCCTTGCCGTACTGGGGCAGATTTTCCAAGATCTCCGTGCTGGGCGTTCCGGGATAAGCGGAACAGACCTTGATACCGGCTTCATAGACGCCACGGGCGGTGGCCTCGTTACCGGACATCAGATGTTTCATAGCTTTTTTCCACCTTTCATATAAACTGTCGAAAACACTTTGTATTCTCCGACAAAAAGTTTGCGGTCTGCTGTGAGATTTTAATATACGGCGGCCTCCTGCTCCCCATGGAGCACGCGCAGCGCGCCCTCGGCCAGAGAGCGCATCTCCTCCTCGCCGGGCATGCGGATAATGGGCGCGATCTTGCTGACATACTTGGAAATATCGTCGCAGAAGAACTCCTCATAGGCCATGCCGGCGGTGTAGACGATGGCGTCCACGTCAAAATGCAGCACGGCGGCCATGGCGCCGATGTCCTTGGCCAGCTGATAGACCAGCGCTTCATAAGCCTGCACGAACTTGGGATCCTTCTCCACGACTTTGGCGCAGATCTCGCGGAAATCCGTGGTGCCCACATAGGAGTACATGCCCGACTGGCGGCCGAGGATCTTCTTCACTTCGTCCTTGGTCTTGCCGCTGAAGCAGTAGTTTATCAGGGCATTCACCGGCAGGGCGCCGCCGCGATCCAGCCCCATGGCGCCCTCGTCCTTCACGTTGAACACATCCACCACGCGGCCGTTCTGATGCGCCGCCACGGACACGCCGCCGCCCAGATGGCAAACCACGAGATTGGCCTCCTCGTACTTCTTGCCCAGCATGGCGGCCGCCTTGCGGCCCACGGCCTTCTGGTTCAGCGCGTGGAACTGGCACAGGCGGCGCATTTCGGCAAAGCCGGTGTAATGCGCCACCTCGGTCATCTCGTCCACGCAGACGGGATCCACGAAGAAGGCGGGAATGCCCACCATGTCGCCGATCTTGCGCGCCAGATAGGCGCCCAGATTGGAGGGGTGCTCCCCGTAGGGCGCCTGCTCCACGTCACGCATAACGGCGTCGCTGACGGCGTAGGTGCCGGAGGGAATAGGACGGTACAGGCCGCCCCGACCGCACACGGCATCAAAATCGGACAGCTGATAGCCGCTCTCCGCCACCGCGTCCAAGATCGCCTGCCGGCGGTAGTCCGCCTGGTCGATGACCCGCTCAAACCGATCCAGCTCCTGCGCGGAGTGGTCGATGCCCTTTTTGAACACCTGCTTATCCTCGTCGAACACGGCGATCTTCGTGGACGTTGCGCCGGGGTTGATGACCAAAACCTTCATCCGTTTCTCCTCCTTGTTCTGTCTTTCATTTTACATAAGGCTCGGCGGCAAAATGCCGAATGTTTCACCGAATAGTTTAATGAATATTTTTATTATAGTCGCCCGTAAGGGCTTTTGTCAATGCTCCGGCAGCTATTTTACGAATCTTGGCAGAACAGACAAAAAGAGCGAGCCAATGCTGGTGAAAACAGCATCGACTCGTTCTTTTATTGCGATGAGGGCGCGTCGGCAGCCTCTCCTTCCCTTTTGCGCAGCCTGATAAGCAGCACAGCCGCCAGCACCATGGACAAAAGGGCGATGGCCTGCGACACGGACAGCCCCAGCACAAAGCCCCGATAGGCATCGCCCCGCAAAAATTCAAGGCCGAAGCGAAGGAGGCCGTAGGCCAGCAGGTACACCGCCAGCATCTTTCGGCCGTCCGCCCGTTTTGCCCCCATGCAGGCGAGGACGGCAAACAGCAGCATGGCGCCCGCCGCCTCATACAGCTGCACAGGCAGAAGCGGCACGCCGGCGGGAGCGATCTCGGAGCGAGAAAAAACTACGCCCCACTTCTCCGACGGCTTGCCGTAGCAGCAGCCCACGCAGAAACAACCCGCGCGACCCAGACTGTGGATGAGGGGCACGGCCGGCAGGAGGATATTCAGCAGCTTTTCC
>OJAR01000296.1_pt1 | contig 17120 bp, 16 predicted proteins | sample 1589431 | NCBI WGS metagenome assembly OJAR01 (sample SAMN03283242) | human gut metagenome | biome: human-associated habitat; material: feces | host: Homo sapiens | place: Peru | collected 2012 | reverse complement strand
CCGCCGAGGCGGGGTCATCCCCCACCAGCACCACCGCCAAAGACGGAGGCCGGCGCATGGCGGCGCATTTTTCGCGGATCTCCTGCCGGATCTTTGCGGCAAGGGCTTTGCCGTCCATCATTACTGCGCTCATATCAATCCTCCTGCGGCTTGTCGTCCTCCTGCGGCTTTTCGGCGGCCTGCTGCTCCGCCTGCCGGCGGGCAGCCACCTGATTGACATACAGCTCCTCGGGTTTATGAGGGTGCAGCACCAGATTCCACAGGAGCATGAACAGGCTCACCAGCACCATGACGGCGCTGAGCGCCTGGGACACGCGAATGGGCTGGCCGAACAACTGCCAATCGAAAAGATACAGGCTGTCGGTGCGCAGACCCTCCACCCAGAAGCGGCCGATGCCGTACCAGAGGAAGTAAAACCAGGTATTTTCGCCGTCGAACTTCCGATGCTTGGACACGACGAACAGAAGCAGTAGAAGACCCACCAGATTCCACACGCTCTCATAGAGGAACGTGGGGTGCACCTCAATGAGCTGGCCGGCCTTCGTGGTGAGCTGCATACGGAACACGGAGGTGGTTTCGGAGCCGAAAGCCTCACGGTTCATGAAATTGCCCCAGCGACCCACGATCTGCCCCACCAACAGACCCATGACCACAAGATCCGTCATGGCAAAGAACTTAAAGCCCCGTTTTCCCTTGCGGCGGGAAAGGCAAAGACCCAGAATGACCACGGCGATGACCGTGCCGTAAATGGCGAGGCCGCCGTCCCAGAAGGTGATGGCGGAGGAAAAATCGAACTTGCCGTCCGCGTCGCGGAAACGATCCAGATAGAACAGGACATAGTAGACCCGCGCCCCCACGATGCCCACAGGGATGCCCCAGAGCAGGCCGTCATAGAGGTTATCCTCGCTGATGCCGTACTTTTTGCGCTGGCTCAGCGCCAGCAGCAGCGCCAGAAGGACGCCCAAGGCAATGAGGATGCCGTACCAGTACACCCCGTGGCCGACGTTGATGGCCTTGGAGCTGGCGGTGAACGTCCAGTCGCCGAAAAGCCCGGGGAAACGGATGGGGCTGTCGGTCATGATCATATCATTCATATCTACCATAGTATCACTCCTTCGGATAAACAACGGACAGAGCCATGTGCTCCCGACACAGGTTCTCCCGCATAAAAGTCAGCAGATCCTCCTGCGTGATGGAGTCGTACATCTCCGGAAAAAGCAGGGGGTCATACCCTTCAAAGCAGCCCTCCACCAGCGAGATGGCGATGGACTCAAAGGAATTGAGGCTCTTGAGGGTGGAGCCGTAGTTGGCGCGGAGGATGCGGCCGAAATAGTCTGCATCAATGCCCTCCCGCACCAGACGCTGCACCTCCTGCAGCACCAGCTCTGCCACGGCGTGGGGATCCTTGCTGTCGCCGCCGATGTAGGCATAGGCCACGCCCGGCAGGGTGTCGAAGCTGTAGCCGAAGGTGCCGTTGATGAGACCCTGACTATAGAGCCTTGCGTACAGAGGGCTGGAGTCGCCCAGCAGCACATCGCAGGCCAGCTCCCCGATGAGGGTGCGGCGCATCTGCTCCTGACCGCCGCTCATGGGCGGGCACTTGAAGCCCAGCAGGAACGTGGGCATGGCGATCTCCATCTGGCAGGAGGTCTCCGCCTCCAGAGGGGTTAGCTCCTTTTCCTCGCCGTAATCCCGCGGGATGGCGGGGCCGCTCTCCCTGGGCAGCACCTCCTCCGCCAGCGAAAACACGGCGTCCGGCTCCAGATCACCCACGACCACAAGGCACATGTTGGCAGGGGTATAGAACGCCTTGTGGCAGTCATAAAGGGTCTGGGCGGTGATGTGGCTGATGCTCTCCACGGAGCCGGCCACGCTGACGCGGGCGGGGCTGGGCCTGCATGAGCCTTTTATACACCTGCCACTCGGGGTTATCCTCGATCATGCCGATCTCCTGACCGATGATGCCCTGTTCTTTTTGGACGCTCTCGTCGGTGAAATACGGAACGGATACAAAGGAGAGCAGGATGCGCAGATTCTCCTCGAAGTGCTCGGTGGAATCGAAATAGTAGCCGGTGATGGCGTTGGAGGTAAAGGCATTCGGCTCGGCGCCGTTTTTGGCCAGCTCCTGCAGGGCGTTGCCGTCCTCGGTATCAAACATCTTGTGCTCCAGATAATGGGCGATGCCGGCGGGGGTATCCAGCCATTGGCCGTCCAGCCGGAAGCGCAGATCCATGCCGCCGTAGCGGGTGGCAAAAAAGGCGTATTTGCGCGTGTAACCGGGCTTGCGGACGACGCAGACCGGCAGGCCGTTGGGGAGCGTTTTCCAAACGGCGGTTTCTCCGATGCGGTGATAGGTATGCTCTGTCATTGTGCCGCCTCCTTTCCGCGCAGGAAATACACGGTGTCAAGCTGTATACTTTCGGCCGCCTCGCAGATGCGCTCCGGCGTGACCGCCTGCAGGCTCTGCATCAGCTCCTCCGGCGTTTCCCGCTGATCCACCGCTGCGCGGCTCATATAGAAATTTTCCAGCGCGCTCTGGGAATCCGCCACGGAACGCAGGGAGTTGAGGGCTGTGCTCCGTGCGCCGTCCAGCTCCCACGGCTCCCACTGTCCCTCCTGCACCTGGCGGAGCTGGTGCATAATTTCATCCAGCGTGCGGTCATAGTCCTTTGGTTCGATGCCCGAAGACACCGTGAGAATCTTCTTGGAGCGGGCGTAGGCGCTGGAAGCATAGTAGCAAAGGGAGAGCTTCTCCCGCACGTTCAAAAACAATTTGGAATTGCTGGAGCCGCCGAAAAGCAAGTTGGCAAGAACCATGGCGGGGGCGTCGTCACTGCCGCAGCGGAAGCCCATGGTGAGCTTGCCCTGGGTGACCTCCATCTCCTCCGTGACGAAGCGGGGCGACTGAGGCGCGGCGATGATCTGCGCCTCCGGCAGCTCCTCCATCTCGCCGCGGGGCAGAGCGGCAAAAGCCTGCAGCGCCGCCTCCTCCACCCGCTGCACATCGGCGCTGCCGCAGTAGAGCAGCTCCAGACGGGCGGTGGACATGAGCTGCTGGCCGTGGCGGTAGAGGGTGTGGTTGGTGATCTTCTGCACTGACTCTTCGTCGCCCAGACGGCTGACACCGTAGGGCTCATGGGCGCACATCTCCTGCAGCAGACGCAGGTTCGCCCAGTCGCGCTTGTCATTGCGGATGGCGCGGATGCTGTCTGTCAGATTGGTCTTTTCGCTGTCTACATACTCCCGCAGGTAGCGGCCGCCGCGGGTAACGGGATCCAGAAACAGCTCGCCCACCAAGGCAGCCATTGGCTCCAGCAGCTTCTCGCCGCCCAATGCAAAGCGGTCGTCGATGCAGCCGGCCACAAAGCCCACGCACTGGCGCTCGGCGTTTTTGCGGACAGTGGGGGTGACGGTGGTGCCATAGAGGGTGTCCATGGCGGCGGACAGCGACTCCATGTCGGGATAGCGCATGGTGCCGCGGCTCAAGACCGCCGGAAGCAGCGCATTATAGGACGCGGTTTCGCGGCCGAGCGCCGTCACAAACTGGGCAGACAGGCAGCCGGTCTTGAATTTGCGGGCGGGCAAAACCGTGAGATAGACATTGCGCATGATCTCCTTGCGATATTCGTTCATTGCGGATCTCCTCCTGCCGATTCTATTACAATGTCGAAAAAACGATGGGTTTTTCCGGCAAAAGGCTTGCAGCCTGCCGCCTGCGGGCGGAAAACGCTGCGATACCTTTTCACACATACAGATAGTTTATTATAAGGCAGAAAGGGAAAAAAATCAATTATATCCGCTCAAATGGATAAAAAAAGAGGGCGTGCAGGGCAAACCGCCCCGAACCGTGCGAGCCTGCACGATCCGGAGCGGTACAATGACAGCTTGTTGTATTGAATTGACCCGTCAAAAGCCTTGCCGGCTGGCCACCGCCAGAAACTCCAGCGGCTCGTCCGACATATTTTCCCAGTAGTGCGGCTGCAGCGCACTGTAATACACAAAGTCGCCCTCATGGAGGGTATAGGTCTTGCCGACGCAGCCGTAATGCAGCACCAGCTCGCCCCGCAGGATATACACGAACTCGTCGCTGTCGTGCATCTTGGCGCCGCCGGAATCCGTGTGGGGCTGGAGATGCATGACCGTTACCTGCATGTCGAAGGAGGAGCCGCGGGTCAAAAACTCCTGATATACGGCTTCCGGATCCTCCGACGTTTCCGCCAGGGCAAAGCGCCTGTTGCGGGGCACCAGCACCACGTCGTCCGACTCGTCGGGCGTGAGCAGAATGTTCACGGTGGTGTCCAGCGCCTTGGCGATGGCATAGAGCGAGGCTATGGTGATGTTGGCTTTTCCGTTTTCATAGTTGCTGAGATAGACTGTGGACAGCCCTGACCGCTGCGAAAGCTCACGCAGGCTCAAGCCCTTCTCTTTGCGTATTCTTCTGCAGTTTACATAACTGATGTCTGTGTACTCATCCATACTGTCCGCCTCCTATCTTTTTCTATTATATCAAAATTCGCTATTTTTGGCAAGAAAATCTTATTGCTCACATAACACCTGCCATCCAGCGCCCCAGCTGCTCCGCTGTGGCGTCGCAGGTGTCCACGGTGCCGATGATCCTGCCTTTATACAGGACGATGATCCGATCCGTCAGATCCAGTATCTCCTCCAGCTCCGTGGACACGAGGACAACGGCCGTCCCCTCGTCACGGGCGGCGAGGATCTGCTTTTGAATGTACTGCGTGGCGCCCACGTCCAGACCGCGGTCGGGGTGCATGGCCACCAGCAGGCGCGGGTGGCGATCCAGCTCACGACCTACCACTACCTTCTGCTGGTTGCCGCCGGAGAGGTTGCCCAGCAGCTCGTGGACGTCCGGCGTCTTGATCTGGTAGCGCCGGCAAAGCTCCTCGTTGATGCGGTCGATCTTCTTCCAGCGGAGGATGCCGTGGGAGGAGTGGTCGCTGTCCCGATAGTTCAGCAGCATGAGATTCTCGCTGACGGTCATGTCCTTGAGCACCGCCATCTTGTGCCGATCCTCCGGAATATGGGCAAAGCCCTTTTTCAGCAGGGCGCGGGGCGGCTCGTTGGTGCAGTCCTCCCCGTCTATGCGCACGGAACCGGAAGAGGCGGGCAGCAGACCCGTGATGCAGCGAACCAGCTCCGACTGGCCGTTGCCGTCCACGCCGCAAACGCCCAGTATCTCGCCGCTGCGCACGGAGAAGGACACATCGTGCAGGCGCTGCACCTTGTGCGCGTCCACATAGTTCAGTCCCTCCACCTCCAGAACGGTCTGCCCGCACTTGGCCGGACTCTTTTCCAGCGAACGCGCCAGCTCCTTGTCGATCATCAGGGCGGCCAGCTCGTAGCGGTCGCTGATCTCGGAGATGGGCACCGTGCGCACCACCTTGCCCTGGCGGAGAATGGTGCAGCGGTCGCTGATCTCCATGATCTCCATGAGCTTGTGGCTGATGAAAATGACGGTCATGCCCTGCTGAGCCAGACTGCGGATCATCTCAAACAGGCTCTCCGACTCCTGGGGCGTGAGGACGGCGGTAGGCTCGTCCAAAATCAGCAGCTTCACCTTGCGGTAAAGCGCCTTCAGGATCTCCACCCGCTGCTGCTGCCCCACCGTCAGCTCGCTGACAAGGGCGTAGGGGTCGATGTCGATGTGCAGGCTCTCGGCCAGCGCGCGGATCTCCTCCGCCGCCTGCCGGATGCCGAGAATGGGGCCGCCGGGCAGACCCAGAATGATGTTTTCCACCACCGTGTGCGCCGGTATCAGCATGAAGTGCTGGTGCACCATGCCGATGCCGTGGGCGATGGCGTCACGGGGGCTTTTGATGTGGAGAGGCCGGCCGTCCAGCAGGACTTCGCCGTCAAAATAGTCGTACATGCCGTACAGCACGTTCATCAGCGTGCTTTTTCCGGCGCCGTTTTCGCCCAGCAGCGCGTGAATTTCGCCCCGCTCCACAGACAGGTCTACATGGTCATTGGCCACCACGGAGCCAAAGCGCTTGGTGATGCCGCGCATCTCTAAATATGCCATAGTTCCCTCACTTTCTCACAAAGGGCTGTCCGCTGCACGCCGGCGCCTTTGACCGCGTGCGATACAGGCACAGTGCCAGCACCGCAAACAGGTACGGGAACGATACCCACAGCTGATACGGGATCAGCGAGGAGGTGGCCTGCAGCATATATTGCAGCGAAGACACGGCGCCGAAGAGCACGCACGCCAGCATAATGCCCCAAGGGGTGTAATTGCCGAAGACGATGGCCGCCAGCGTCATGTAGCCGCGGCCGGCGATCATGCCCACGGTGAAAAAGCTCAGCTGCCCCATGGACACGAAGGCGCCGCCCAGACCCGCCATCATGCTGCCGTAAAGCACGGAGAGATAGCGGGTGCGCTGCACATGGATGCCCAGGGTGTCGCAGCAGAGGGGGTTTTCGCCCACGGAGCGGACGGTCAGCCCCAGCCGCGTGCGGCGGAGCACGAAGGTGGTCAGCGGCACCAGCAGAAACGCCAGATACCCCACCGCCGTCTGCTCAAACAGAACGCCCAGCACGGGGATGTCCCGCAGCAGGGGGATAGGCAGGGTTTCAAAGGTCTCGATGCGGGGAACGGAGGCGCTAAGGCCGAAGATCTGGCGGAACAGCAGGGACGTTACGGCGGCCGCTATGGCGTTGACCGCAAGACCCGTGACCACCTGATTGGCGCGCAGGGTGATGGTGAAAAAGGCGAACACCAAGCCCAGTGCGCCCGCAGAGAGCATGGCCACCAGCGCGCCCACGAAGGCGGAGCCGGAAACATAGGAGCCGACCACGCCCATGAGGGCGCCCATGATCATGAAGCCCTCGTTGCCGATGTTGATAATGCCCGAGCGCTCGATGAACAGCGTGCCCATGGCCGCCACCAGCATGGGCGTGGCCATGATGAGGGTCGTGCTCAAAAGTCTGGTCAATACATCAAACATGGGACGCCTCCTTCCGCTTTCCCCGAAGCAGCATGCCGCGGAGCTTCTGCCTGTCCACATACCGGAATATCTCCCGCCCCGCCAGGAACAGGATGATCAGCGACTGCGTAATCTCCAGCGCGGAGGCCGGCACCTTGGCCAGCATCTGCATGCGTCCGGAGCCTGCGTTCAGCGCGCCGTAGAGCACGCTGGAGAGGAAGATGCCCACCGGCGTGCAGTCGCCCAGCAGCGCCACGGAGATGCCCTGAAAGCTGAGGCTGGCGGAAAAGCCCTGCACCAGACGGGACTGCACGCTCATCAGCTCGATGCAGCCGCCGATGCCCGCCAGGCCGCCGCCGATGAGCATGGCCACCAGCTGATTGCCCCGAATATTCATGCCCGCATACTGCGCCACCTGGGGGTTCATGCCCACCACGCGCACCTCAAAGCCGCGGGTGCAGCGGGCATAAAAGAACCAGAAAATGACCAGCGCCGCCAGCGCCAGCAAAAAGCCCAGATGCAGCCGCACGCCGGAAAACAGGGTGGGCAGCTTGACGCTGTCCTGCATGAGGCAGGACTGGGAGGCGCCGTTGACGCTGTTGGGGTCTTTCATGGAGCCGGAGACGAACATGCTCAAAATCTGCGTGGCCACGGAGTTGAACATGATGGTGGAGATAAGCTCGTTGGCGCCCAGCCGGATGCGCAGAATGGCCGGCAGGAGCGCAAACAGAGCGCCGCCGACGAAGCCGCACAGCAGCATGAGGGGAATGTGCAGCGCCGCCGGAAGCGTGAGATTGATGCCCACCCAGCCGCCGAAGATGGCGCCGATATAGAACTGACCCATGCCGCCCAGATTGTACATGCCGCTGCGCTGCGCAAAGGCAAAGCTCAAGGCCATGAAGATCAGGGAGGTGGCTTTCACCAGCGTTTCGGAAATGGCGTTCAGGCTGCCGAAGCCGCCCTCCAGCAGACACCGCAGCGCCAGCAGCGTGTCACACCCGATCAGTTGAATAATTATGGCGGAGATCGCCAGCGCCAGCACGATGGACACCAGCGGGAACACCAGCTTCCGTCCCTTCTGCGCCAGCGCTTGAATGGTTTTCGCTTTCATCGTGGTCGATCCTCCCAATCGTTGTTCCGCATACAGGAAGCCTGTGGGGGACAAAGCGCCCCCCACAGGTCATGTATTTTCTATTGCTCAGCCAAGATCCACCTTGATCTCGCCGTTGCCGTATGCCTTGTAGGCAGCCTCGACCTTGGCGATCTGCTCAGCGCTCAGGGGAGAAGTGAACTGATCGTTCCATGCGGGCAGCTCCACAAGACCGGCAGCCATGCCGTACTTGGAGGCCTGCTTGGGAATGGTCCCGTTGACGAAGTCCATGAAGGCGGCGTAGTAGCCCACGTAGGTGTGCATATTCACGGCGCAGATGGTCTTGGTGGGAGCCACGGACACCATACCGTCGCCGCCGGCGATAGCCATGGCGCCGTCCACCTCATTGGCGGCCTCCATGACGCCCAGACCGGCCTGGTCGGCGTTGGGGGCGATGACGTCATAGCCGGACTTGAACAGCTCCTTGGCGGTCTCCTTCAGCATGCCCACGTCCTCGGTGGTGCCGGCGATGGTGCGCAGCACTTCGCAGTCGGGGTTCACATACTTGACGCCGGCTTCAAAGCCCTTGCCGCCGTTGACCAGAGGAGCAAAGTCGATGCCCGCGATGTAGGCCACCTTGTTGGTCTTGGTGGCCAGACCCGCCACGACACCCATGGCAAAGCCCTGATCCTCGTCAGCGAAGAAGATGGGGTACACATTGTCCGTGACATAGGCGCAGTTGGCGATGAAGATCTGGCAGTTGGGGAAGTCCTTGGCGGTTTCGATGACGTCCTCCTGGTTGGCATCGGTGCCGATGATGATGCAGTTGTAGCCCTCGCCTGCATAGGTGCGGACGCTCTCCACCAGCATGTCGGCCGACACGTTCTCCTGATAGGTGGCCTCGTAGCCGGCCTCCACGACCTTCTCATAGCCGCGGAACTCGTTGTAGCACCAGCTCATGTCCGTGATGGGGCCGGGGATCAGGAAGGCGCACTTGAACTTGCTCTTGTCGCCGTCCTTGTTGTCGGTATTGGGATCCTTCTTCTCTCCGCAGGCGGCAAGCGTCAGGAGAGCGGCCACGGTGAGCACCATGGCGAGAATGCGCTTCACTTTCTTCATTGTTCTTCTTCCTTTCGTTTTTTTATTTGATAAAGCCCTGCAGCTTTATGCACTCAACGAATTCTGGTAACGGGGAAACGATCCGGCAGCACGATGCCGGCGCGGCGGTAGATGGCCTCCCCCGCACGCTGCGCCTCCCGCAGGATGGCCTCCTCGTCCAGCGTGAGGATCTTGCGGTCGCGCATGAGCCACTTGCCGTCGCACATGGTGCAGGTGATGTTATTGGAGTGCATGGCGGTGACCAGCGCCGCGATCTTGTCGTGGACGGGCATCATGGAGGCGGTGAAGGGGTCGATGACGATGAGATCCGCCTTCTTTCCCGCTTCCAGACTGCCGTACAGCTTGTCGTCCAGCAGGGCGCGGGCGCCGTTGATGGTGGCCATACGTAGCACATCCTGAGAGGGCACCACGGTGGGATCCAGCCGCCAGCCCTTGTGGATCAGCGACGTGAGCCACATCTCGTCCACCATGTCCATGCGGTTGCTGGAGGAGGCGCCGTCCGTGCCGATGGACACGCAGATCCCCTCCCGCAGCATGCGGGGGATCTTGGCAAAGCCCAGCACGCGCATGGCGGAGGCGGGGTTGTGGGACACCTTCACGTCCTTTTCCTTAAACAGCTCCACCTCTTCGTTGGTCAGCCACACCGTGTGCACGGCCAGCAGGTTCTTGTCCAGCACGCCCAGACGGTTCAGATGAGTCACCGTAGGCTCGCCGTACTTCTCCTGCGTATACTCGATCTCCTCGTGCGCCTCCGCCACATGCATGTGGACGCCCACGCCGTACTTGTCCGCCAGCTCCTTGGTGCGGCAGATGAGATCGTCGGTGTTATTAAAAATGGTGCGCAGGCCGAACCACACCTGAATGCGGCCGTCCGCCGTGTTGTGATACCGCTTCAGATCCTCCTCCTGCTGCTCCAGCTCCTGCTGCGCCGTGCGCTGCCAGATGGGCGGCAGACCGTCGCCGCAGTCCATGACGGACTTGGCGAGCTTTGCCCGCAGCCCCGCCTCCTTGATGCCTCTGGCCATGCCGCTGACGAACTGTCCGCCGGGTTCTGCAAAGGAGGTGACGCCTGCACGAATCTGCTCAAGGCAGCAGGTCAGGGTGGATATGTAGGAATCCTCCTCCGTCATGCTGCTCTCAAAGGGCCACATGCGGTCATGGAGCCAGGTGACAAAGCGCACATCGTCGCCGACGCCGCGGCTGATCTGCTGGGAGGTGTGGACATGGGTGTTCACAAAGCCCGGCAGCACATACTTGCCCTGCAGGTCGATGACCTCCGCATCGGGCTTGACCAGCTGCTCGGCTATGCGTCCCACCGCCACGATGCGGTCGTTTTCCACCAGCACACCGCCGCCGTCATAGACATTTTCCTCTGCGTCCATGGTGACGATGTATCCGTTTTTCAAATATGTCTGTGCCATACGCTTTCCTCTCTTATTCGTAGTATGTTTCTATCACCGGATCCGCCACGCACTGGTGGGCGGAATCAATAAAGCCGTGATCCGTGATGGCATAGCCGCCGCCGGCCGCCAGACACAGGAAGGACAAAAACATGAAGGGCATCTTTATCACGCAGCCCATGTCCTGAATGGCGGCGATGAGCTTTTCCTTCCGCTGCGCCAGCTCCTCGGCATTCATGTCGCTGAGCAGACCCAGAATGGGATAGGCCACCTCGCCGATGATCCTGCCGCCGTTCACGGCCACCTGACCGCCGCCCAGCTCCACCACGCGGTTCACCGCCAGCGCCATGTCCTCGTGGTTGGCGCCCAGCACGATGATGTTGTGGTTGTCGTGTCCTACGGAGGAGGCAATGGCGCCCTCCTTCAGGTGGAAGCCGCCCATGAACGCCTTGCCCACGTTGCCGTTGATGCCGTAGCGCTCCACCTGCGCCACATAGAGCACGTCGTTCTCCGGATCGCACTGCACCACGCCGTCCCGCACCGGCAGCACCGCATGGCGGTCGTCCGTCACGGGGATCCAGTCCTTGGTCTGGATCACATGCACCTTCACTGCCTTGGCGTCCTTCGTCACTTCGTAACGGAAGCTCTCGGGCGTAATGGGGTGCTTCAGACGCGCCGTGTTCAGCAGGCAGGGGGCATGAGCCGCAGGCTTATAGGGGTGGAGGAACACGCCGTCCTCGGCCACCACCTTGCCGCCGGCCACCACCTTGCGCACGCGGAATTCGCCCTCCCGGGCGGCAATATTGATGTCGGCGCGGCGTCCCGGCGCCAGACCGCCCACCTCTTTGTCCAGATCGAAGGCGCGGGCTGCGTTGAGGGTCACCATCTGAATGGCCTTGCACAGGGGCACGCCCATGGAGAGCATGGTGCGCACGATGTCGTCCATGTGGCCGCGGCGCACCACGTCCACCGTGTGCAGGTCGTCGGTGATGATGCTGACGCGGCCGGTGTCCATGCCGGCGTCCAGAATGGGCTGCAGACAGTCCTTCAGGCTGCGTGCCACGGAGCCTTCGCGGATCATCACATGGCAGCCTGCCCGCAGGCGGGCGATGGCGTCCGCTCCGTCAAAGGCCTCGTGATCCGTGTTCAGCCCCGCCGCCAGACACTCCATCAGCTGGGGATGGGTCACACCGGGCATGTGTCCCTGCACGGATTTATGCATGGAAACGGTATCGTCAATGGACTGCAAAAGCTGGTCGTACTCGGCGTCCACATAGGTGCACACGCACTCGGAAAGACCCACCGCATCCTCCCGCAGCAGCGCCTTGCGGATGATCTCCACGTCGAAATGCCCGCCGCTGGTTTCCAAATTGGGGGAAAACGGCACATGGGACGGCACCACAAAGTAAAGCTTCAGATCCGTCTGCTTCACTTCCTCCAGCAGCGCCTCAATGGCCGGCAGTCCTGCCACCACGCCGCACTCGTGCAGGTCGGTCATAATGGCGGTGGTGCCGTGCTGCAGCAGGATCTGCGCCAGCGGCTGCAGCGCCAGACTGGAGCTTTCCGGATGTATGTGTCCGTCGATAAAGCCGGGCGTGATATAATCGCCCTGCGCGTCAATGACGATGGTGTTTTCCCCGATGGTGTAGTCCACATCGCCCACGGCGGCAATGCGCCCGTTGGTAACGGCTACGCCCCCGGGCAGGATCTCGCCGGAATACACATTGACCAGCTGACCGTTGACCACTGCCATGTCCGCCGGACGCTTCCCTCCGGCTGTACGGATCAATTCAATATCCATCTGTTATCTCCCTTCCGCAGTTTTATTTCTCCACACCGGCAGCATCTCGTCGATGCACTGCCGATACTTCTCATATGCCTTTTCCGCCGGCTGCCGGTTCTCCGGCGCAGGGGTGTAGCGTTTGGCCGCCCCGTCATCTTTGGGCAGCGGCGCAAGCCCCTCTGCCCGCCGCATGAGGGCAATGCAGCCGTCCACACCGGCATAAACGCCGCTTTTCACCATGACGGGCACGCCGAAAATATCCGCCGCCATCTGGCAGAACACGGAGGATCGGGCGGCTCCGCCGGTCAGCTCCGCTTCCGCAAAAGACTGTCCGGACACCTCCATGCAGTGCCGCGCCGCAAACAGAACGCTCTCCGCCACGGCGCGGAGCCTGTGCCATGGGGTGTGCTCCGGACGCAGGCCGTAGTAGCCCGCCTCCGCCTGCGGGCAGAAAAACGGCGACCGCTCGCCGCCGCGAAACGGCAAATAGGTCAGTCCGCCGCAGCCCATGGGGATGTCGTTTATGCGCCGATACAGCGCCTCATAGCTCTCCTGCGGCGCATAGACCGCCTTTTCCTCCGCAATGGCCGAGGCGCCGGAGCGGGGGGCAAAGCACAGGCGGTACAGCGGCTCCGCATAGGGCAGCCTGTCCGCATAGACCCCCTCCGGCAGCGGAAAACAGGGTGCTTCCCGTTGGGCAAACATGACCAGCAGCGTAGTCCCCACGCAGACGGACACCCGCCCCTCCCGCAGGGCAGACCGCCCCAGCACGGCAGCAGTGGCGTCCAGGCAGCCGGCATATACCGGCACACCCGACGGAATGCCCATCTGTCGGGCTGCCTCCGCCGTCACGGCGCCGATGGGCGCATCGCAAGGGTACACCGGCGGCAGACGATCCACCATTTCCCCGATGTTCATTTTTTCATATAACTCCGGAACGTGCCTGCCGGCTAGAATATCAAAGCAGTCGCCGCAGCAGCTGGCATCCGTGGACGAAACCCCCGTGAGCCGGTAGTTCAGAAATCCCACGCAGCCCAGCGGCAAAGCGATGCGGTCATACTCTTGCCTTTTGTTGCTCTTCAGCCACGACAATATAGCACTGCGTGTGCCGGGCTGAATAGCATTGCTGTGAAAACGCCACGAGTCGTCTTCCTGCGGGCAGCAGATCGCCGCCCGCGTGTCCTGCCACAGGATCGCCGGCCTGCAGCTGCGCCCCGCGCCATCCAGCGGCCACAGCCCGTCGCCCTGTCCGGCGGCGCACACGCCTGCCAGATTTTTCCACACATCGGGGCATTTTGCAGCCGCCTGCTGCGTCAGGCGGCACAGCGCCGCCCAGTACGCCTCCATATCCGTTTCGGCCGCCCCCGACTCGCAGCGGCAGACCGTCACCGGCGCTTCCGCGGCGAACAGCGGCTGCTCCTGTGCATCCGCCAGCAGCACCTTGATGGCCGTGGTGCCTGCGTCCACGGCAAGATAGCTCTTCATGCCGTTACAGCTTGCCTGCCCCGGGGTGGACGATGCCCTCCTGGGCGATCTCCTCCAGCTGCACCTGCAGCTCCTGGGGCGTAAACTCCCGAGGGCCGCCCAGCAGATCGGTGATGAAGCTGACCTTGCACAGCTGCTCCAGCATCTCCATGCGCCCCCAGGCCTCGTCCAGATCCGTGCCCATGGTCACAGCGCCGTGGTTGCCCAGCAGCAGCGCGCTGTGGCGGTCGATATAGGGCGCCATGGACTCCCGCCAGCCGGTACTCGCACCGAGGCACAGAACCCAGATAGTACACCTGATCCGGCAAAAAACTCCTGTCCAGCTTGCGCTCCATGGCCGCATACGCCACAGAAAACGGCGCATGGGCATGGCACACGGCGGTCACCTCCGGACGATGGGCATAGCAGTAAAGATGCACCCGACTCTCCGACGAGGCGCGTCCCTTGCCGTCTACCACACGGCCTTGGCCGTCCATCAGCACCAGCATGTCCTCCGTCAGTTCCTCCTTGCACACGCCGGAGGGGGTGATGAGGAAACGATCCTCCTCCAGCTTCACGGATATGTTGCCGCTGTTGCAGGGCGAGAAGCCCTGACGGTACATCCGGTGTGCGATCTTGCACAGCTCATGACGCAGCATTTGTTCTTTTTGCACCATAACGCCCTCCATTTTTGTACATTTTGACAGAAAAAACGTTTCGATTTCCTGCCGTTAAACTATATTTTGATGGTATTATATCTTGTTTTAAATGTCAAGGTATTTTTCAAAAATATTAAACTATTTTTTATTTTTAAGCCTTGACATGTAATTTATATTTTATATAATGGAAGACAAGAAACTACCGGAAAGGGGTATGATATACCGTGAAACGCAAGCTCGCCTTAGGCACGCCCATCACGCAGCCGTATCTTGCACGCATGGAGGAAGTGTTCCAGATAACGCCCTTCAGCCAGCTTCTCACCCCGGGCACATGGCCCAGCGAGGAGACCGTCCGCAGCGCCTGTATGGGCAGCGAGGTCATCATCCTGGAGGCTGACCACATTGGCGCAGAAACGCTGCGCGCCTGGCAGGAGGCCGGACTGAAGCTGCTGATCTGCACCCGCGGCAACCCCGTGAACATCGACGCGGACGCCTGCCGCCGGCTGGGCATCACGCTGACCTACACCCCGGGGCGCAACGCCCAGTCCGTGGCGGAGTACACCTTTGCCCTGCTGCTGATGCTGTGCAAGCAGCTGCACCGCTCCGTCCGGCAGATCTGGGACGGCTCGGCGCTGGACGAGCCTGTGGCGGATATTTTCGCCGTGCCGGACGTGAAGGACGTAGTGTGGATGAACCAACGCGTCAACGTGTATAACACCGTGCCGCTGGGCTGCGAGCTGTATGAAAAAACCATCTCTCTCATCGGCTTCGGCGCTGTGGCCAAGCGGGTCGCGCGGATCGCCGCAGGCTTTTCCATGCGGGTGCTGGCCTATGACCCCTTCTGCCCGCCGGAGGCCTTTGCCGCCTATGGCGCCGAAAACTGCACGCTGGAGGAGGTTCTGGCACAGGGTGACATCATCTCCGTGCATCTGCCGGTGCTGCCCTCCACCGTGGGCATGATCGACAGCTCGTGGTTTGCCCAGATGAAGCAGGGTGCCCTGCTCATCAACACCGCCCGAGCCAAGGTCATTGACCAGCAGGCCATGGTGCAGGCGCTGACGCAGGGCAAGCTGGCAGGCGCCGCCGTGGACGTTATGTGGCAGGAGCCGTGCCCCGCCAACCACCCCTTCCTGGCCATGGACAACGTGATCGTATCCCCCCACATGGCGGGTGCCACCGTGGACATCGACATGTGGCAGTCGCGGCTGGCCTGCGAGGATCTGGAGGCCTATCTCAACGGGCAGCCCTGCCCCCATGTTTTCAAGGGCTGATGTAGCCGTTTTCCTCTTTTATATGCGGGCGAGATGCGTTCCCCTTTCGCATTTCGCCCGCAGTTTTTTCGGGGGGCAGCAGCCTATGCCGCGTTTGCCCCAAAATAAAAAAAGCCCCGCAAAGCCTCGAAACATAAGGCTTTGCGGGTTCTTTTTATTCGTTAATCAACAATATCGACCGAAACCTTCACGCCGGTGCGCTGGGCATAAGACCGCACCACAGTGCGGATCTCCTTGGCAATGCGGCCCTGACGGCCGATCACCTTTCCCATATCCTCGGGTGCCACACGCAGCTCCAGCGTCAGATCGTCCGCCTCGCCGACCTCCGTGACAGTGACCTGATCCGGATGATCCACCAGGCTTCTGGCGATATAGAGCAGCAGTTCCTTCATGGCCGCACCCTCTGATTAAAGAACGTCGACCTTCTTCAGCAGAGCACGAACGGTGTCGGTGGGCTGAGCGCCGGTCTTGATCCACTCACGGGCACGGTCTGCGTCGATGCTGATCTCGGCGGGGGACACGCAGGGGTTGTAAGTGCCAATCTCCTCGATGAAGCGGCCGTCACGGGGATAGCGGGAGTCAGCCACCACTACGCGATAAAAAGGAGCCTTCTTAGCACCCATTCTTCTCAGTCTGATCTTAACCATGGTCATTTTCCTCCAAATATAAATAATTTTTTATTGATAAATGCAGTCGCACTTATTTACTTGAGTCTCTTCTTCCGGCCGAAGCTGCGCATGCTGCCGCCGCCGAAGCCGCCGCCCATGCCGCCCATCAGAGCGCCCATGCCGCGCATCTTGCCCTTGGTCATGGCCTTGGTGAGCTGCTGCATAGCCTCAAAGGACTTGAGCAGACGGTTCACATCCACCACCTCCAGGCCGCAGCCGGCGGCAATGCGCCGCTTGCGGGAGGCGTTGAGGATCTGGGGATTTTCCCGCTCCTTCACCGTCATGGACTGAATGATGGCCTTGTTGTGCAGCATTTGCTTCTCGTCGATCTGGCTGGCATCAAACCCCTTGCCCAGATTGCCGGGGAGCATGGAGGCGATCTGGCTCAGGTCGCCCATTTTCTGCAGCTGCTCCAGCTGATCCAGATAATCCGAGAGGTTCAGGCGGTTTTTCCGCAGCTTTTCCTCCAGCTTTTTGGCCTGCTTCTCGTCATACTGCTGCTCGGCCTTCTCGATGAAGGTGAGCATGTCGCCCATGCCGAGAATGCGGGAAGCCATGCGCTCGGGGTGGAAAGGCTCGATCATGTCCAGCTTTTCGCCGGTGCCCACGAACTTGATGGGCTTGCCCGTGGCCGCCCGAATGGACAGGGCCGCGCCGCCGCGGGCGTCGCCGTCCAGCTTGGTCAGCAGCACGCCGTCGATGCCCAGCGCCTCGTCAAA
>OJAR01000293.1_pt1 | contig 17261 bp, 20 predicted proteins | sample 1589431 | NCBI WGS metagenome assembly OJAR01 (sample SAMN03283242) | human gut metagenome | biome: human-associated habitat; material: feces | host: Homo sapiens | place: Peru | collected 2012 | reverse complement strand
GCGGTGGTCTTTGCGGTGGTCTTTGCGGTGGTGGTGCGGTGGTGGTGCGGTGGTGGCGCGGTGGTGGCGCGGTGGCGGTGCGGCTTTTGCTGCGGTGCGGTGACAAAAGTGGACGCAATTATATAACTATCTATGTTTATGTAAGTTACGACTTGATTTGAAACCTTCTGCGCCTTATGCTTTGGCAAGTGGCGTCCGCATATTCGTCCAGGATGCCTGAAGCCATGTTTCGAGATGCGTAGAGGAGGCTTTTCCATGTGCAGAATGCGCTTTACCCTCATAGAGATGCTGACTGTTGTCGGCATAATAGCGGTATTGGTTTCGATTTTAGCGCCGACGTTATCGAAGGCTCGTCAGCGTGCGGCGCAGATTCAATGCATGTCGAACCTGCGGGAGCTGGCCTCGGCCATGACCCTATATTCTGACGAGTGGCGTGGGCGTCTTCCCCCTTACGTCACGAAGGCGCTTCCCTTGGAGCATCCTGGTCTCAACTGGCCGGGGTGGAGTTATCCGTACTACGGGTCGACCCGTCTGCTCATCTGTCCTTCCAGCATGGCGAAGGAGCCTGATGCGACTCCGGATGGATTTCGCGCCTACGATGGTTCCTACGCATGGAACTACGATGGCACCCAGGGCAACCGTGGTCCTCTCTTTGCAATCCGCCAGCCATCCTGCGTCTACCTTCTCTGCGACTCAGGGGATCCGTGCATCATTTACGGTGAAAACACCTGGGAAAACCTGATGGAGGAGTTGGACCTTGACTGGGATTCGAAGCTGGAGGGGCCGAATCGCCACGCCAACCGCGTTGACGCAGTCTTCGTCGACGGGCATACCGAGGCGCGTCTACTCGACGACTTCATCGGCGCCCCCTGCAAATCCCTTGCGCCACCCTGGAACATCCCCTGGAAGGACGGCGTCCTTGAAAAGGGCGCCATCCCTTTTCCGGAGCGTTAGACGCCCGGGGAAAATGGCGTGGGGCGGCCGCGTCCCATGTCCTCGCCGCCATTTGCCTGCGTTTTTTTGTCGTCAGTTCCCAGTTGCATCATGCGCGGTAAACGGAGAGTGGCGGTCGGGAGGGATATATTGATGTCGAGGCATGTTTTTTTGCAGACAACCAGGAGAGATTGAATGGGATACGGCGATGTGGCCTTTCCAGAAGGCACGTTATTTCTAGTGACAGGCGGCGCGGGGTTCATAGGCTCCAACCTCTGTCATGCCCTGCTTGCGAAGGGATGCCGTGTCCGTTGCCTTGACAACCTTTCGACGGGCAGCCGGGCAAATGTCGATTTCCTGCTGGGCGACAGCCGCTACGAGTTTGTCGAGGGCGACATCAGGAATCTGTCGGCCTGCGAAGCGGCCTGCGTCGGCGTCTCCTGCGTTCTTCACCAGGCCGCCTGGGGCAGCGTCGGCCGTTCCCTCAAGGACCCGCTTGGATACTGCGAAAACAACATCCGCGGCACGCTGAATGTCTTCGAGGCTGCGCGAAGATGCGGAGTCCCGCGGGTGGTGTACGCATCCAGCTCGTCGGTCTACGGCGACGACGAGAGCCTGCCGAAGGTCGAAGGCTGCGAAGGGACGCCCCTTTCCCCATACGCGTTGACAAAGCGCTGCGACGAGGAGTGGGCGCGCCAATACACGGGGCATTTCGGTCTGTCCACGGTGGGGCTCCGGTACTTCAATGTCTTCGGCCGCCGCCAGAGTCACGAGGGGCCATACGCGGCCGTGATTCCAAGATTTGTCAGTTCCCTGCTTGCGGGAAAGGAGCCCGTGATTTACGGGGACGGGCTTCAGAGCCGCGACTTCACATACGTCGAGAATGTCGTCGAGGCGAATCTCAGGGCCGCGGTTGCCCCTGCGGCTGCGTCAGGCGAGGTCTTCAACATTGCCGCGGGGGGGCGTGTCACCCTGCTCGAGCTTCTGCGTGTCATCGAGGGTCTCCTGGAAGTCTCTGCGAAGCCGCGCTTCGAAGCGCCCCGCGCCGGGGACATACGCCACTCCTGCGCCGACATCTCAAAGGCCCGGCGCATCCTCGGGTATGCCCCGTCCTACGATTTCCAGGACGGGCTCCGTGAGGCGATTGGCTGGTATCGCGGCGGTTGCGGTTGCGCGGACGGCTCCTGCGTGAATCTCGTCGAAAAATAAGGAGGCGAAATGGATTTCAGAGTCTACGAGAGGCTTCAGGGCGGTGACGGTGCGCTGTCGCTGGTTGGTCTTGGGTATGTCGGCCTGCCCATCGCGGTGGCCTTTGCACGGAGTGTGCGCGTCATCGGATTTGACGTCAACCAGGAGAAGGTCGACCTCTACAAGAGGGGTGTCGACCCCACGTGCGAGGTTGGCGACGAGACCGTTGCCTCCACGAAGGTGGAGTTCACCTCCGACCCGGCCAGGCTCCGTGAGGCCTGCTTCCATATTGTCGCAGTGCCGACCCCCGTCCTTGACGACCACCGCCCTGATCTTCGCCCCATCGAGTCGGCAAGCCGGTTGCTGGGGCGGAACCTCCGTCCGGGGAGCATAGTCGTCTTCGAAAGCACAGTCTATCCCGGGGTGACGGAGGAGGTCTGCGTTCCGATTCTTGAGCGGGAGTCGGGGCTTGCCTGCGGTCGGGACTTCAAGGTGGGTTATTCCCCGGAGCGCATCAATCCAGGTGACAAGGCGCATCGTCTTGAGAATATCAAGAAGATAGTTTCCGGGATGGACGAGGAGACCCTGGAGCAGGTTGCGAAGGTCTATGGGCTGGTGGTGAAGGCGGGAGTCCACCGTGCGCCGACCATCAAGGTCGCCGAGGCCGCGAAGGTGATTGAGAATTCCCAGAGGGACATCAACATTGCCTTCATGAACGAACTCTCGATTATCTTCAACCGACTGGGGATTGACACGAAGTCCGTCCTGGAGGCCGCGTCGACCAAGTGGAATTTCCTCAACTTCCGCCCCGGGCTTGTGGGAGGGCACTGCATCGGAGTCGACCCATACTACCTGACATACAAGGCTGAGACCACCGGATACCACAGCCAGGTGATTCTCGCGGGAAGGTGCATCAACGACGGAATGGGGCGCTACGTCGCCGAAAACTGCGTGAAATCGCTTATCCGCGCAGGGCGCCCCGTCCGGAATGCACGCGTCGCAATCCTCGGCTTCACATTCAAGGAAGACTGCCCCGACACCCGAAACAGCAAGGTCTTTGATATCGTCAGGGAATTGCGCGAATACGGCATTGAGCCACAGGTGGCGGACCCAATCGCGGACGCAGAGGAGGCGAAGCGGCTCTACGGGGTCTCGTTCACGCCAATCGAGGAACTAGGCGGGCTTGACGCAGTCGTCATCGCAGTCGCCCACAGGCATTTTGCGCAGATGACTTCCGCCGATCTGTCCGCCCTCTACTCCCCGGGCAGGAAGGCGCTCCTCGACGTCAAGGGAATCCTCGACCGCAGGGAGTGCGAGGAAAACGACTATCTCTACTGGAGACTCTGAGGAGGCCGGCGCAAGGGCGGTCTCGCATCTCTCAAAAAACACGAATAAAAATTCGCCTTTTTCAAGAGATTCTGCTTGACAAACTGCGTTTTTCCGCTATCTTCTGCGTCAGACCATCTACTTTTCATTCGCCAAAAATACACTCGCATCAACACCCACCAGCGGCGGTGGCAATAGCCGCGCAGAATCATGGCAAAGGAACAGCCCGTTGTCTCCAGGAATGAAATCCAGCAGCGTAACCTGAAGCTTGCCCTTGGGCAGATTGAGAAGGAGTTTGGCAAGGGCTCCATCATGCGCCTTGGCGACCAGCAGCATATTGACGTGCCGACCATCTCCACCGGCTCCATGGCGCTTGACATTGCGACGGGCATCGGGGGCGTCCCCCGCGGCAGAATCGTTGAAATCTACGGTCCTGAATCCAGCGGAAAGACCACCCTGTGCCTTCACATCATCGCGAACGCCCAGAAGGCGGGCGGCACCTGCGCCTTCGTCGACACCGAACATGCCCTTGATCCGAGATACGCCCGCATCATCGGGGTTGACACCGACAATCTGCTGGTGGCGCAGCCCGACTGCGGCGAGGATGCCCTGAATATCGCGGAGACCCTCGTCCGCTCGAATGCAATTGATGTCCTGATCATCGACTCGGTCGCCGCCTTGACTCCGAAGGCTGAGATCGAGGGCGAGATGGGCGACCAGCATGTCGGCCTCCAGGCCCGGCTCATGAGCCAGGCGCTCCGCAAGCTCACCCCCATTGCCGCCAAGAGCAACACCTGCGTCATCTTCACAAACCAGATTCGGGAGAAGATTGGCGTCATGTTCGGCAATCCCGAGACGACTACTGGCGGCCGTGCCCTCAAGTTCTACGCATCCATGCGAATGGAGATCCGCCGTACCGGAGTCATCAAGTCCCCTGACGGCCGTTCGCAGGGCAACAAGGTGAAGGTGAAGATTGCCAAGAACAAGCTGGCCGCCCCCTTCCAGGAGTGCGAGTTCGACATCATGTTCAACGAGGGAATCTCCCGTGCCGGCTCGATTCTCGCAGTTGCGCTTGACATGCATGTGATTGAAAAGCGTGGCTCCTGGTTCTCCTTCGGTGACATGCAGCTGGGGCAGGGCGCCGAACAGACGAAGGCGCTCATCAAGTCCGACGAGGCGCTGGCCGAAAGAATCATCGCCGAAATCCACAAGAAGCTGCCCGATTCCCAGGCAATCCGCCCCCAGGGGCCAGCAAAGCCCTCCACCCCGACGAAGGAGGAAGCCCCCTTTGACGAGGATACTCTCAACACCCCCGTCGACCAGCTCTAGAGAGACGACCGCGCTGTCTGGAAATGCCCTTCCTTTCATTCGCCGAACTTGAAAAGGCCACCTGCGGCAGATGGCTTGTTGCGCCAGGGTCAATGGATTCGGGAGTCGAAAGGCTCACCGACGACAGCCGCACCCTTGTGCCAGGAGAGCTCTTCATCGCCATCAAGGGAGAATTGACGGACGGGCGCATGTATCTCCCCTCCGCCCTCGAAAAGGGCGCGGGATGCCTCCTGGTCCAGGACGACCCGCCGCCGTCGGTTCTACAGGCCGCCTCGGCGTCTGGATGCCCCTGCCTGAAGGTGGAGGACTCCCTTGCCGCATATCAGCATCTGGCGCTTTGGCACCGCGCGCAGTTTCCCCAGGCCAGGATTCTCGCAATCACTGGAAGCTGCGGGAAGACAAGCACGAAGGAGATGTGCGCCGCAATCCTTGAGGAACACTTTCCCGGAGGGGTGCTAAAGACGGCTGGCTCGACCAACAACCACTTCGGAGTCCCCAGGAATCTCTACAGAATTGACGGGGCGACACGTGTAGCCGTCATCGAGATGGGGACAAACCACCCCGGGGAGATAGCCTCGCTTGTGAGGTTGGCGCCTCCAGAGGTGGGGGTCGTCTGCAACATTGGCGAGGCGCACCTGGAGTTCTTCCACGATTTGGTGGGGGTTGCCCGCGAAAAATCCTCCATTTTCAAGGGAATCCTTCCTGGCGGGACCGCGGTCTACCCTGCCGCCGCCACGGGCGCTGAAATCCTCCGCGCCGCCGTCCCCGACGGCGCACGTGTCCTTGCCTTCGGGAACGGTTCGGGCGCAGATTTGGAGTACGAGTATCTTGGGGAGGAGGATGGGCTCTTCCGTCTTCGCCTGAAATGGCGTTCATCCGGCGAGGAGCGTCTCGTGCGCTGGCGCCTTGGCGGCGCCCATTCGGCCTCCAACGGCGCGTGTGCCGCCCTTGCGGCCACTGCATTTGGTTGTACGCCAGACGAGGTTGTGGCGGGGCTTCAGCGTTGCGTCCTTCCCGGCGAGCGGATGGAGGTCGTCGAGAGGGCGGGAGTCCACTGGGTGAACGATGCCTTCAATGCGAATCCGACGAGCATGCGAGCCGCAATAGAGTGGTTTTGCGAGGTCAAGCCGAAGGGCGCCCGCGCAATCCTTGCCCTTGGCGACATGCTGGAGCTTGGGGGCGATGTGTTGCAAATACACAAGGCGGTCCTGGAATTTGCGCGGAAGCGGTTTCCCGAAGCGTGCATTGTGGCGGTGGGGTCGGCAATGTGCTCCGCCGCCAAGGCGCTTGTCGAGGACGGACGCCTGATATCGTGCGGGGATGTGGAGGAGGCGCGCGCCCGCCTTATGTCAATAGCCCGCGACGGGGACTGGATTCTGCTGAAGAGTTCCCACGGGATTGGTCTGACGAAGCTGGCGCCCAGATAGAGCCTTTGGTTTGGGCGGTCGGTGGCTGCCCCGTTGTCAGAAGAGTTCCTCACCGATAAGCGCGGTGAAGAACGACCCGGTGAAGAGCAATGGCATGTCCTGTGGCAGGTCGCCACGGCTTTTGATGACGGGCATTACTTCCCGGATGTTCAGCCCGGCTTTCCGCGCGGCCGCCTCCAGTTCGGGGAGGGCGCTTCCCCGCGGGGTCTCGGGGTTGGTGAGGATGAATTCCGCGTCCATCTCCTTCAATCCCTCCACGATCCCAGCCACGTCCTTTCCCGGGACACTTCCAAGGATGCAGACGAAGTGGCGTCCCGGGTAGCATTCCGCGACTGCCTCGGCGAGGCGTCTGGCGCTGTCGCCGTTGTGCGCGGCATCCAGAATCACGGGGGGCTCCTCCCGGAGTGTTTCGAAGCGTGCGCGGAGCCGCGGCATCCGGAAAGTCTCGTGCCTTGGCGTCACTCCAAGCAGTTCCACTGCCTTCCATGCGCTTTGGAGGTTTTCGTGGAGATACGGAGCGGAGTTGCGTGGGAGCCAGTCCGGAGCGGGGGTCCCCTCGGAACGGAATACCTCGGCGCCCAGCTTTGCCGCGCATTCCAGGACGGTCTTCTCTGCCGCAGGGTATGGCTGCCTTGCCAGGACGAGTGGAGTCCCCGCACGGAGAATCCCTGACTTCTCAAGGGCAATCTGCCGTATGTCGCTTCCCAGCAGCGCAGTATGGTCGTAGCTGAGGGGGGTGATTATGGTCAGCGCCTTCTTTTCGGGGTAGTTCGTGGCGTCAAGCCGCCCGCCGATGCCTGTCTCCAGGACTGCGTATTCGACTTCCTTCTGGCGGAAGAGCTGCAGCGCCAGGACTGTGAATATTTCGAAGAGGGACGGATGAAGGTCTGCCTCGCGGAGTTTTTCGCAGAGCGGGATTGCGATGCCTTCCAGTTCATCGTATGTCGCAAGCTCCCCGTCGACCTGGAAGCGTTCCCTGACTGTGTCGAGATGCGGGCTGGAGAAGACGCCGCATTTGTGGCCGGAGGCGGAGATGAGGGCGCCCGTGAGATACGCCGTGGTGCCCTTGCCCTTGGTTCCTGCAATGTGGACGAGCCTCATGCCGCGCTCGGGGTTGCCGGCGAGGGCAGCCAGCGGATAGAGCCTGTCGAGGGAGTAGTTCGCGGAGTCGTGCTGCCTCCCCACATCCCTCTCCAAGTCAAAGTATTCCTTGAAGATGCGGAAGAACGCGCTTTCGCGCTCTGTGTCCAAGTCCTGAAGCATGGCAATAAAAAAGACGCGCGGATGCAACCTCGCTCCCGCGCGTCCTCAGAATATGATTCGAGTTCAGCTATTTTCCAGCCTTCAGCTCTGCAATCTCCGCCTCGAGCTTTTCAAGCTTCCCGAGGATGGCGTCAAGCTTGCCAGCCAATGGCATGTACTCGCTGACCTTTGCACTCTGCTCCTTCACGGTGGAGGCAATGCGCTCACGGGCGGCCTTGCCCTCGTCAATCAGCTTCTGGCGCAGCTCAGCCCTGTCCTCAACCTTCACGCCAACCTTGTCCAGGGTCTCCTTCACCAAGTCGTCAACCTTCCCACAGGCAAGAGACGCAACGCCAAGACCCAGGTTGAAACCCTCTTCCAAAAGATTCAGCATTTTAATGACCTCCTTCGTTGAAATGAAAGAAACTTGAGACTCAAACCAAAAGAACAAAAACAAATCGCGCAAACGAGGAGAATATATCATTTTATTGAAGGTTTTGCAAATTTTACTGAAACCTTCGTGCAAATTCCGTAAAAAATGATACATTCTGCAATATGAAAAAGCCAAAGTCAACAAATCTCTCCATCCGAATGGAGATTGACCTCAAGAAGGAAGCGGAGGAGCTCTTCGGCAACCTGGGAATGAACCTGACGACCGCCTTCAATATCTTCGTCAGGCAATCATTGCAGGTCAAGGGGCTTCCCTTCTCTGTCCGTCTCCAGACCGAAATGAAGAGCGGCTCCGAGAAGCCGTCGGAGTCCTGCGACGAGCCGGAGGTCATTGATGCTCCTTCGGATGGAGGCAATCACACAACTGATTGATTTTCAAGTAGTTATAATGATATTGTTATAGTCGGCGTTTATTTGCCGCCCAGGAGTTTCAGTAATTCTCCGCATCCTTCGACGACATCTCTGTATGTTTCGTCGAAGTCTCCCGTATACCATGGGTCCGCGATGTCCCTGGGGTTTGGCGACCAGTCCAGGAGGCTGTGGATTTTGTGCCGTTCATCGGCTGGCAGCATCCTTTGCAGGTCTCGTCGGTTGTGCGCATCCATTCCGATGATCATATCGTATCGTCTTGCCTTTGCGGCTGTCAGGAGCCAGGCGGCGCGGTGTCCGAAGGGGATTCCCTCCTGCCGCAGCTTCCTTTTCGTCCCGGGGTGGATGTCGCCGCCGATTTCGTCGGTATGAAGGGCTGCCGACTCGACATCGACATCTTCGATTCCTGCGTGTCGCAACATGTCCTTCATGACGAATTCCGCCATTGGGCTGCGGCAGATGTTTCCGTGACAGACGAATAGAATCCTTGCCATGTTGATAGTTTGCCCTGCTGTCTCGGATGATGGCGGTTCAGACAAGAGGAAGGAGCCGACGTCTTTCGGCGCCGGCTCCCCCTGGTCTTTACTTCCGGCAACGGCCTAGTAGTGCGCTACCACCATCTGGTGGCATGAGAACTCATCGACCTTGAAGGCGATTCGTCCGTCCGGGAGTGTGTCGAAGGGCAGGGCGGTCCCCTGGGGTTCGAGGGTGAGTGACTTCACGGGCTTTTCCGGGAGGAATGTGACTTCCGTGTTGCGCAGGGGCATGAGTTCCTCGATGACGATTCCGTTGCCCCAGAGTTCAAGCCCGTTGATTACCTTGTCGCCGCCACGGGGAATCACGTTGGCGTAGAGCAGGTGGATGACCGTGCGGTTCTCTTCCGCCTGGTCCATGACGCTGACGCGCGCGGTCGATGGCATGTTGCATTCCAGGCGCGGTGCGCCGCCAAGCGCGAGCTTCACTATCTTCCTGAGATACTCCGCGAAGGGAACGCATCCCCATCCCTTGTAGATGGTGAAGACCGGGTGCGCAAGGTAGGTGATGCCCTTGTATTGGACGCCGGAGACGTATTCCGTGGGGTCGGGGCGATACGGGGTGTGCTGGTGCGAGCAGAAGTGGAATCGGTCGGTCCTGTTGAAATACGGGTCGTAGATTTCACCAAGCGCCTTTGCGCCGGCCGCGGTCGCCTTGATGCGCTGGCTCGGCTGATACATGACCATCGGGGAGTCGATGTCAGTCCCCTGCAACTCGGGGACGGGAATCATGTAGTCAATCTTGTAGGGGCTCTCCCCGGAGAATTCGACGCCCATGTCGAAGAGGGGCTTGCCGTCCGCGTCAAGGCCGCTCCTGCCGGAGAGGAGCAGGCGTCCGCCATCAGCCAGGTAGGCGTCCAGCCTTGTCTTCAGCGCGGCGGGAATCAGCACGTCGTCTGGAATGACGATGAGCTTGTACTTGCCGAAGTCCGCCGCCATGTCGATGATGTCGAAGAGGAAGTGTCCTTCGAGGAGGACTCGCCCCGCGCCAATGTCCCCGTGGATGTCGCGGGCGGTGGTCGCCTCGACGGCCGCCTTTGTCAGAATCGCGATTTCGGCGACGTTCTTGACGTAGTCGCACCAGGGTTCCTTCTTTTCGACGTCCGCGAGTGCCTCGCCAATGATCCTGTATGTTGATTTGTCAAGCTTTCCGCATGGATGGAGCTGGTCTCCGATGCTGCATTTGGCGCCGAAGGCGAGCATTGCGTCGCACTCGTATTTGAGTGCGTTTGGATGCTTGTAGCCTCCGAATTCGCCCCAGGAGGTATGGAACTTGCCGGTCATGCCCAGGTAGTCATGGGAGAGTGTCTGGACATACTTTGCGGAGAGTGCAAAGTGGTCGTAGCCCCAGCCGCCCGTGGGCAGCGATTCCAGCTCAAGGTGGGAGAAGTTGTTGTCGAGGGTGGCACGGTCCCCTGGCTTGACATGGCCGGAGTTGTGGAAGATCGGCATCTTTGGATCAACCGAAAGAACCGCCTCCGTGGTCATGCGGTAGTATCTCTCAAGACCCTCCTGCGCAACCTGCTGGAGATGTTCCGGATTGTGGGGGTCAAGACCCTTCTTCTTCATGATGTCGACACAGTTCTGGCAGGCGCAGGGCCACTGGCAGATGATGTCAAGGAAGATGCCATCGCAGTTGGGAAATTGGCGGATGACCTCCTTGATCTCCTCGCAAAGGTGCTCGACGTAGGTGGAGTTGAAGCAAATCTTGTGGAACCCCGCGTCAAGGTTGCTCTGGGCAACGGGCTTCATGGTCTTGAGGTCGACGGGAATCGAGTCCCACTCGGGATGCTCGGCCGCCAGGGCGTCGTCAAAGCCCGCGGAGATGTAAATCGGTGCGTTGACGTCTATTTCCTTGCATGCGTCGAACTGAGCGCGCAGCAGGTCGTAGTCAAGGTGCGGATGACGGTGCCCAACCTCGGTGTTGTTGTAGTGCCAGCCATGGTGGCACTTCGCAAACAGGGTGATGGAGTTGACATGGGCGGCCTTCAGGGTCGACTGCCACTCCTTCTTGTCGAAACGCTCGCCAATGCCAGGAATCTCGCCAGATGTGTGAAAGTCCAAATGAACCTGGCGAAAACGAAGATGATGGGGTTGCGGACGAAGTGACATGGTGTCGAGGCTCCTGACCTTCGGAATGGTGTGGATGGGTTGACTTCCAAAAGAAGAATGACAAGGCAAAAAACACGCTTAATGTAGCACCCGGCGGACTCGTCACGCAAGAAAAATGCCTCCAGGAGCGCCACAAGCCCGCCTTGCAGTCGACTGAACCGAGATTATCTTATGCACTCCCTCCAATGAAAGGCAATTCTATTGGGTGCCCGTAGCTCAATTGGATAGAGCGTCAGCCTCCGGAGCTGAAGGTTACAGGTTCGATCCCTGCCGGGCATACCATTCTATCTTGTTGCTTCTGTACAGGTTGTGATTTTATAAAAATACTCTGGCCTCCATGTAGACCAGTTTTTTGGCGGGGGTGGCGCGACGATGCTGCAAGCCCTGTGTAGGCATCTCTGCTGCATTTAGACGCCGCCAAGCCGCCCGTCCTGCCTCCCGCATCCTGTACGGATTGAAGTCCGCCGGCGAACTCGTCTATCGCCTCCCAGAGGCTTTTTCCAGCGTCTCCTCCACGAACCGCCTCAACTGCGCGTCCGCGTCCTCCTTCGCCTTTCCCGACAGTTCCAGTGCCCGGCGAAATAGAATTCAGGATGTGTGTGGGCTATGCGTTGGAGCGGACGTATTCGAGCGTAGCATCCACCATCAACTCAGAGCGTGTGCGGCCGACACGCTTGGCGAAGGCGGTGATTTCGGCGATCTTGTCTTCCGTGCTAGTGATGTTGATGCGCACAGGAACCGACGGCCTATAGGCGGTCACGGGGACCACGAAGAGGACAGGTTCATCGGCGGCAGCGGCCTTCTGTTTCAACGCATCGGCATCAGAGGCGTCGGGCAGTTTCTCTCCATGGTCAACCGTTGCGGCAATCCAGCTTTCCAATGCATCGGAGGCGTTCCTCATCAGATCTTCAAGATCATCTCCATCGGTCATGCATCCTGGAAGATCCGGAAACTCGCACCAAAGCCCCCCCTTGCCATCTCCACCGTCATGCACGAACATGCAGTACATTCTCTTTTCCATTTTATGCTCCTTTTATGCGGGGGCTTACCCCCTGTGGGTTAAATCTGGATTCCTGCCTGTTTTATGATTGCCCGAACAAGGTTTGGTTTTATTTCCTTGCTCCCATGGTCAGGAATCGGAATCTGATATTGGCGTTCCGGATGACGCCAGATCTTGTGGCTTCCCTTCCCATTCCGGTCAAACTGCCATCCGGCTTTCTTCATCAGTTTGGCCAAATCGCTATAGTTCATTGAAACACCGTGTTCTCTTGTCAATGCCTATAGTATACATCACTTTTTACACACACCAGGTTAGAATACACATTTTTTGATACATTTTTAAGGAAGGCCGAGGGGTGGTTCATCAGTCTTGGGGCATCGAAGGCGTTACAATCAGCATCTCTTTGCAGTGGAAAAGACATTATCGGGCGGCGGTGGCCGCCAGGATGTCAGCCACCTCGCCTGTCTTGGACGCGTCCATGCGGAAGACGCGAAGCTGGTTCGCCGCGATGGTCGACGCCTCGGCAAGTTCCGTCCCCGTCACCATGGAGAGATTCATCATCTGGGAGATGGCCTCCTTTATCTCCCCGGGGGAGAAGCCCATCATGCCCAGGGAGCCCATTCCCTCGGCGACCTGGGACGCGGTAAAGGCCGTTGCCGCGCCGAGCTTCTTCGCAACCTCGGTCATGGACGCCATTGCACCGGAGCCAGCCCCCGTCACGGCCGCGACACGGCGCATCTTGTCGTCGAAGTCGGAGAATACAGCCGTGGCAGCCGACAGGGGCGCCACCAGGGAACGCCCGACCGTATCTAGGTTCTGCCCGATCGTGAGGGTTTTCTTTGCAAACTCTATAATCTTCCTTCTTGATTCATTTAACATTCCCTCCAGATTGCCATTGTCAACAATAAGCTGCAAAAGGGCATAAGCCGAGTATCTATCACTGGCACCTGGATATGTTTTCATTCTTGTGCTAAATCATTAGTGTTGTTAACTTAGAGGAGGAATCAATGAAAAAACTATTCACTGTCCATATTCAGAACTGGCGAATCAACGGAAAATTCTATATCACAGAGAATTCCACTGGCAAGAAGGTTGGCATTTTTTTCGGGGCTGCACGAAAAAGGATGGTTGATTATCTTGGGAACAATGCAAACGCAATGGATGCATTCGATTTTGTTCTAGAGATCCCTGATGAGCCGAATCCAATACCCGAGTTCGTAGAACGCTATGAGATATTCCATACTGACGATGGATTTGAATTTGATGTCCGTGCAGTCTTGACTGAAAAGGGGGCAATGAGAAAATCAATGGAGATGGGAGGCGGAAGGGTTGTCCGAATCACCCCATTTGGGCCGATGAATTTTTAGCCTCCAGCCATTGCCTTGAAGAACTCCGCGGCCTCCCCTGGCGTTTTCGCCACCATCGGCACTCCGCCTTTCCCTTCGCGGAAGGGGTTGAAGTTGTCAGGCGAAAGCCTGGGCGACTTCTCCGACCTGTTCATGTTGTAGACGAGGGAGAGTATGTTCGCCGTCCTCGTCCACGCTTCCGCGGATGCCCATGTTGGCCAGGACGCCAAGGGCGGCGGATGTCTGCCGGACGGTCTGCCCGACCGAGGCTGCGGCGGGGCCGGCGGTCTTCAAGGCCTCCCCGAGGTCGGTGAGCGTCTGCGCCGAGCCGTTGGCGGTGGCCGCCAGGTAGTCGGACACCTTGCCGATGTCTTTCGCCCCCATCCCGAATACCCGCAGGTTGTTGGCGGCGATGGTGGCTGCGACGGCAAGCTCCGTGCCCGTCGCCTGGGAAAGGTTCATAATGGCGGCGGTGGATGCCCTGATCTCCTCGGTGGAGAAGCCCATCATGCCCAGGGACTGCATCCCCGCGGCGACCTGGGCGGCGGTGAAGGCGGTGGATGCGCCTAGGCTCTTCGCCAGGTCGCCCAATGCCGACAGCTTCTCCACCGATGCGGCGGTGACGGCGCCGACGCGCCGCATCACGTCGTCGAAGGCCGCGAAGACGGACGCACCCTTCGCAAATGGCGCGAACATCGTCTCCCCCATCTCCTGGATGGGCGTGCCGTATTTAACACAGGTCTTGGCAAAAACCTGAACTCTGTCCTCTACTTTCGCAAGTCCCTTTAGAAAATTATCGGAATCAACAACAACTTGCAGGAACGAATAAGCGGCATATTTATCACTAAGCGGAGTCTTGTTCATGTTTTTGTGCTATATTACTGGCGTGGAGAATGAAAGCATGAAGCGCTATTTTGTCACCGTTACTAAATTTGACGGTAGCCTGTATACCGTCGAAGACAGGATAACCGGGAAGTTCTACCCTGTCCAGGATGCTGGGACGGCGTTTGCAGGCTATCCAGGAACCCTCCAGGAACTGGCAAATGACATCGAAATCGAAGAAGTTATGCCGTTTCTGGAATTGTATGGAACGGCATACAAACTTAGAATGAGCAGTGCGAAGAGAATCCCTGAGTTATACATGGAATTGAACGAGACAGGGGAATATAAAAAGTGGTACGGCGAACTTCTGGCCGGCATGCCTTGGGGGCCCAAGGACATCTACTAAACATCAGGAGCTTCCAGCACTCCGCCGTTTCATCTTCCCATTCCTCCCGCCAGTGCCTTGAAGATTTCCGCCGCCTCCTTTGGGGTTGCCACTGTCGCCGCCCGTTCTGCCTCCCGTCACGGCCGCGACACGGCGCATCTTGTCGTCGAAGTCGGAGAATACAGCCGTGGCAGCCGACAGGGGCGCCACCAGGGAACGCCCGACCGTCTCAAGGTTCTGCCCGATATACAGGCATTTCTTTGCAAGCTGTTCAAGCCCCTTGCCTGTTGCATTCATAGCCTCCTTGAAATCCTTGTTGTCGACAACAAGCTGAAGGAGGGCAAATGCTGAATATTTGTCACTTGAACCTGTGTATGTAGCCATTTCCGTGTTAGATTAACATTGAGTTCCACAAGAGCAAAAGAGGAGATGGAAAATGGAAAAGCAGTTTAGAGTTTATGTCACAAACTGGCTAGGCGGTGGAAACTTCTATGTCAAGGAAAGTAAAACAGGGAGGAAGATGGGATTACTCTTTGGATCTGTTCGCAAAAAAGTCATTGATGCGCTTAAGGATCCGGAAAAAGCCAAGGATTCTTTTGATTATATCGTGGAGATCCCTGGCGAACCAAATCCAATTCCTACTTTTGTCGAGCGCTATGAACTGGAGTACGACGGACTGGACTTTGGGGTCTTAGCACACCTGACCGAGAAGGGCGTGATGAGAAGAGCGCTAGAACAAGGCGGATACCGAAGGCACATCACACCATTCGGCCCCATGTACCGCTAGCCTCCAGCCATTGCCTTGAAGAACTCCGCGGCTTCCCCTGGCGTATTCGCCACCATCGGCACTCCGCCTTTCCCTTCGCGGAAGGGGTTGAAGTCGTCAGGCGAAAGCCTGGGCGACTTCTCCGACCTGTTCATGTTGTAGACGAGGGAGAGTATGTTCGCCGTCCTCGTCCATTCGTCCTTCTGCCTTGCCCTCGCCATGCTCGCCAGCTGGCGCATGCTCATGTCGTCCGGCTGCACTCCGGCTATTCCGGCGAGTTCGTAGCATCTTCCAAGAAGGTCTCGAGAGTCTTGCCGACCTCCTCCTCCGCCTGTCTGCAGAGCCTTTCCCTCTGCCCTTCGGAAGCCTTCAGGACCCGGCGGAGTATCTTCCCCTGAAGGCCTGGGGAAAAATCCGCGAGACCCTCCAGGAAGGCGTTGGACATCTGCTCGATGCAGTCCCCTGACAGGGCGTCCAGGAACGCATCCTCTGAGACGTTCCGCTTCTCTGCCTCCGGGAGGACGGCCGCATAGACGGCCCTTGCCATCTTGAGGCAGTCGTCGGAAAGCGACGCAAGCGGCGACTCCTCGGCGAAGATGGACGTCCCCAGGTCTATTCCCGCGATGTCCTTGATCCTGCGGATTGCCGCGACTGTTATCCTGAGGGTCCAGACCCTCCCCTCCGTGTCCTTGAATGAAGGCATTTTCGTCTTCTCCTTTCGTTGTCGCGGCCATGGCGGCGTTCCGCCATGGCCTTCTTCTTCCTGTCTGTCCCGCTAGCCTTCGGACTCCTGTCCGAAGGTGGATTCTGCTTCACGGAAAGCTCCGCCTTGGATCTGATTTCGCCTCCTGCCGCAGGCTGCATGAATAATTTGCAGCATTCACTCCATCCACGGCTAATATCCTGCCACTGCTATGCGGTTTGCGTTTTGAGTTCTGAACGATTGTCTGGGAGATAGATGCATTGGATTCCACATTCCATGCCCGCTGTGGATGTGGATTGAAAACTCAGCGACGGAGGGTAATAGAACCACGAAATACACTAAAAAGTGGGGCAGTCGGGCTAATTCAGGGCAGTTCTGGAAGCGGGAATGCACGCGGAAGATATCGTGTCTACTTGTGGTTCTATTCCTGCCCTTATGGGGGACGAGCCGGTATTTAAAATGGTGGCCAGCACTTGGTTCTCACCACAGGAACAGTGTCACCCAGCTCGATATCTGGGGGGATATGACTGGAAGGGGTTTAGCTGTCCCCACGGAGCCAATGCTGGCTGTCCCTACGGAGCCAATGCTGCCTGCCCCTGCGGAGCCAATGCTGGCTGCCCCTGCGGAGCCAATGCTGGCTGCCCCTGCGGAACCAATGCTGGCTGCCCCTGCGGAGCCAATGCTGGCTGTCCCCGCGGAGCCAATGCCACCCTCGTCCACCGACTCCTCCTTTCCCGTGTAAAGGAGTTTAGCTGTCCCCACGGAGCCAATGCCACGCATATTTCCTTTCCTGATTGAAAATTTGGTTCCACAGAAAGAAGCGCTTTTAATGCTGTTATTCTTGCAGAAAATAAAATCATCGCGCTTAAAGAACCTGCCACCTCCTCCCGTTTCAATTTCACTTGCAAATGGGAAGTCCGCAAAATAGACCCTGTATGATGAAGAGCAAATCATTGTGCTGCGGGATGGGGATACCGGGAAGCGCACGTTTCCTGTTTTGTTGACATAATATCCTGCATTTTGCCCCGTCGTATTCAGATAGTATACCCCGACGTATTCCTTGCTGCACATGACATCCCATACGCCGTCATTTGCAATATTTAATTCCAGCGGAAGCCCCTGAAATCTGCCTCCCTTGGCACTATGCGTGTCAACTGTTTGTCTGGAACTGGGACTTGTTTTAGGCTTATTCGCCTCTATTTGCTTACTCTCTGCATTATTAGCTACAATTTTCCTGGGAGATCGAGTAATGGGATAAAATGGAGCAATAAGGGGCATTTGCTCCTCTTTGACATCCGATAATTGCTTGAAGGCCACATATACCTCCGCC
>OJAR01000287.1_pt1 | contig 17412 bp, 18 predicted proteins | sample 1589431 | NCBI WGS metagenome assembly OJAR01 (sample SAMN03283242) | human gut metagenome | biome: human-associated habitat; material: feces | host: Homo sapiens | place: Peru | collected 2012 | reverse complement strand
CAATGCACGACATGGCACTCGAAATGAAGGAGAAATTCCCAGAAGCCGACATCGTGCTCTTTATGGGCGACGTTCAGAACCGCGACCGTATGGAGCGTGCATTCGCCGAATACCGTCCACGATTCGTGTTCCATGCTGCGGCATACAAGCATGTGCCTATGATGGAAATTAACCCATCTGAAGCAGTGCTCACCAATGTGATGGGTACGAAAAACATTGCCGACCTCGCACTCAAATACGATGTGTATAAGTTTGTGATGATTTCTACCGACAAGGCTGTGAACCCAACCAATGTGATGGGCTGCACCAAGTGTCTGGCAGAGGCTTACACTCAATCACTTTTCTTCGATGCAAAGCGCAAGGGTAAGAAAACCCAATTCATCACCACTCGCTTTGGCAATGTGCTCGGCAGCAACGGATCTGTGATTCCTATTTTCCGTAGGCAGATTGCAGAGGGCGGACCGGTCACCATCACTCACCGCGACATCATTCGCTACTTTATGACCATTCCAGAGGCTTGTAGCCTTGTGCTTGAGGCTGGCTGTATGGGTAATGGTGGTGAAATCTATGTGTTCGACATGGGAAAACCAGTGAAAATCTACGATTTGGCTACCCGCATGATTTCGCTCGCAGGTCTGCGCCCAGGTGTGGATATCGAAATCAAGGAAATCGGCTTGCGTCCGGGCGAAAAGCTCTACGAGGAACTGCTCAACGATAAGGAGAAAACACTCGACACCACCGAAAACGATAAAATTATGGTGGCGAAAGTGCGCACCTACGACTTCAACACCGTGTGCGACAATATCTCCAACATCATTTCCTTTGCCGAACATGGAAATGTACACGACATGATTAAGTGCATGAAGATGTTTATTCCTGAATACCACAGTAATCATTCAGAGTTTGAACAAATCGACAAGGAAATCGAGGCTGAGCATAACAAGGGCGTGAACAACAAGCCTGCGCAAGACTCCGAGATTTTCTATTGATTACGATATTTATTTTACTACTACTACTACTTTAATAAGCAAGTTTAATAAGCAAGCATCACCAATATGTGGATTTTACTGGCTATAGTCTCGTCTATTAGCCTCGGCTTTTACGACATAGTTAAAAAATTGGCGCTTGAGGGCAACAACGTGTTCCACGTGTTGTTCCTCAACACCTTTTTTTGCACCCTCTTTATGTCGCCAGTGCTCATCTACACCCTCGGTGATATGGATGGCAACTTCGTCCACCCCATGAGCCACTTCTATCTTTTCGTGAAGGCGGTGATTGTGACCGCTTCGTGGCTGCTGGGCTATTTCTCCATCAAAAACTTGCCGCTCACCATTCAAGCCTCCATCAATGCTGTTCGCCCCATTTTGGTGCTTGTGGGTGCGCTCATCATCTTCGGCGAGTGCCCCAGTCCGCTCCAGTGGATTGGTATAGTGTTGGGCTTTGTGTCGCTGGTGTGGGTAGGCTTCATTGGGCATAAGGAGGGCATCTCGTTCACGCAAAACAAGTGGCTTTGGGCTGGCATGGCAAGCGTGCTGCTGTGGGCTGCGAGTGGGCTTTACGACAAGTTCCTGATGCTTCATTTCAAACCCCTGAATGTGGAGGCATGGTATTCGTTCTATCAGTTGGTGATTATGTCGGTGGCGATGGCGCTGTTGAAGTTCCGCCAAAAGCGCTTCGACAAATTCCAGTGGCGCTGGTCAATCCTCTTCATCTCCATCTTCATTTGTGTGGCTGACTTGACATTCTTCATGTGCCTCTCCGAGCCTGGCTCAATGGTGTCGATAGCCTCGATGATACGCCGATGCAGTGCCCTCGTGGCATTTATCTATGCCGTAATCGTGCTCCGCGAAGGCGACCTCAAACTCAAAATCATCGACCAGTGCATCCTCATCGCCGGCGTCCTCTGCATGGTCATCGGCAGCCTCTAATCCCCCCCTCAGTTCTCCCACGAAAACAAAAACATAAAAAACATCCTTTTGGCGATGCCAGTGCTTCGCACCTGTCGTTATCGCTGTGGCATTTCAGATTTCAAGCCGAGGCTTGAATCTGCCATGCCACAACGCTAACGTCGCCCTCTTACGAGGTCGATGGCATCGCCAAAAGGACAAAAACCACTCGCCGTTTCACGGCGAAAAACCCAGCCATTCCACCCAGCCATTCCACCCAACCATTCCACCCAGCCATTCCACATTCACATCTTCCTTATAATTGCGAAATATAATAGACCTTAGATTTTGATAAGAATGGATTTATTCATACATTTGCTTTACAAACTGATTTGAACTAAAAACCAACCAATTACCAAAGCATGTACTTTAAAATTCAGAAATTAGCAGATTTCAATCCCGATTTGGCAGTGAAATTAAAGAACTATTGTTATGACATAACTGGGTGTTGCCAAATCGTTCACAATGATATGGGACCGTTTCTCAACGAATACATGTATCAAGATGCGCTGGAAATTGCGTTTCAAGAGAAGAATATTCCTGCCGTGCGTGAATTTTATTTCTCTGTAGAGTTTCATGGCCAGCGCATTAACCACAAGCACCATGTGGATTTTTTGGTAAAAGATAATATGATAATTGAATGTAAGGCTGTTGCCGCTCTTGGACCAGAGCATCGTCAGCAGTTGTGGAACTACATGCGCCTTACGAAAGTTCAAATCGGTATTCTTTACAATTTTGCTCCTATAAAAGACCAAAGCGAGCGTTATTATTTGGATTTTGAACAAAATGTGATGTATGTGTTTTAACCCCAATCGGTCATTAGGTCTTGGAAGTAATCAAAATATTTTTTACACGGCCTAATGACCGATTTGGGTTAAACTCGCCAAAAAGGAGATGAGCAGGGTTTTTCGCCGTAAGGCGAGTGGTTTTTGTCCTTGGAGGAATGTGGTTAGCCCTCGATAGAGGGTGGCGAAGATATTGTGTGATTGGCGGCATGGAAACTCGTTTCCAATGACGCAAAGCGCACAATATCATCGCCAGATGCGAAGCATCCCACATTCCTCCAAGGATGTTTTTTATGTTTTTGTTTTCGTGGAAGAACAGAGGGGAGAGCAGAGGGGAGAGCAGAGGGGGAGAGCGGTGGGGGAGCGATGCCACATTATGGATTTGGGGGATTCGGGGGAAATCGTTATCTTTGCAATATCAATAATATGATTTAATTATGGCATCAATTTTGAAATCGGGCTTGCCTGTGGCGCTCTGCAGCGACCACGCCGGTTGGGCAACCAAGCAAGCAGTTATTGCGTATTTAGAGAAAGAAGGTATTCCTTACAAGGACTTTGGCACCTACAACGAGGAAAGTTGCGACTACCCCGACTTCGCACACCTTGCAGCCGTGGCTGTGGAGAGTGGCGAGTGCTACCCAGGCATTGCCGTGTGTGGTAGCGGCGAGGGCATCAACATGACCCTCAACAAGCACCAGGGCATTCGCTCTGCGCTTTGCTGGATTCCTGAGGTGGCTTCTCTTTCGCGTCAGCACAACGATGCTAATTTCATCGCCATGCCCGGCCGTTTCGTGACCAACGACGAAGCCTTGGCAATGGTGAAAGTGTTCCTCAACACCGATTTTGAAGGCGGCCGCCACCAGCGTCGTATCGACAAAATCCCCCTGAAATAATTCCAAATAGGTAGGGACGTGATATTTCACGTCCGCCCAATGTGTTGATTTATAACGATTTGATGCGGACGCGAATCATCACATCCCTACCGATGATATTTTAAAATTCGATGGTGATATCCACCTTTTCCATGTCGCATTTGAATGGAGGGGTGAGTTTACTGATGGTGATTTCTCCGCCTGTGACGGTGGGGAAATTCTTTTTTACGGCTTGCGTGATGCGGTAAGCCACATTTTCGAGCAGCAGCGATGGCTGCGCCATTTCAGCCTCCACCGTGGCGTAGAGGTCGGCGTAGTTCACCGTGCCGTCGAGGTCGTCGTCGGTCATCGCCTTCTCCATGGGGCAATACACCTTCAGCGTCACCTCAAAGTGGTTGCCCACCACTCTCTCCTGTTCGGCCACGCCGTGGTAGGCGAAAAATTTCATTTTATGCAGTGTGATAGCGTTCATTTTTCCTGTTCTTTGTTTTCAATCCAAACGTATGCGCCCAGGTCGGTAGCCGTGCCGTTGGTGAAGCGGTCGTTGCCGTAGCGGTCGTAACGTGCGCTTTCGGGGCAAAGGCTGATGTCGCCGCGCGCTATTGCGGGGCTCTCGTTCATCAATCGGTAGTCGAAGATGTATTTCTCGCGGTTCACATAATATTTCGGGTCGGCTTCCCACACGCAGTTGAAGAAGTGGTCGTCGTCGTTGCCGCTCGACTTAAACAGCGTGTTGTAAATCCAAATATTGGTGCCGCTCATGTCGCCCAAGTTCACATCGTAGCCCAAACCGTAACTGATGCTGTTCATGATTTTGCAGTCGAGAGGCATCAGCGAATTTTTCTCATCGTTTTGGAAGAACGCGATGTTCGGCCCCTCAATCGCCGCAAACAGATAGTAGTTGGCAAAGGTGCACTGTGTGGCGCGGATTTTACCGCCCATAAACGCCACCACGCCATCGGGAGCGTCGCTAAACTCGGTGCCTTCCGCCTCCACCCAGGCGTTGATGGTGAGCATACAGTACGACTCCGAATTATGCACCACGCTGTTGAGCAAGTGCAGCGATTGCCTTTCTGGATTGTTGCTTGCCACCTGTATGCCGTATTGCGTGCTGTGAAGGTCCACGTATTGCAACTCATTGTCGTGGCTGCCAGCGAAAATCAGCAAGCCGCCCCATTGTCCCGACATGATGTCGAAACTGATGTCGCCCACCACATGGTCGAGACGGTCGCCACGCATCACTATCTGCTTGTCTTTCGTGCCGATAGCCTTCAGCGTGCCATACACCTCTAGTAGCGCCTTGTCGTGGAAGAGTAGGGTGGTGCCGGGGTCGATGGTCAGCGTCACGTTGGGGCTCACCACCAGTGAGTCGTAGATGACGTATGGCGTTTCGTTGGTCAGGTGGGTGTCTTCTGTAAGCGTCACGGCTTTAAGGGTGCGCACATCTTGCCCCCAGGCGTTGAGCGCCACGCTTTGCGTCACACCGTTGGTCACGAAGTCGATGCGGTCGTTGATTTCCTCCGGCTCGTTTTTACTCAACTTATCCACATATCCCTCCACAAACACGTAGATGCTGTCGCCGCCGCGAATCTCAATATCGCGAAACACGCTGCCCTTCGTGCCGTCCACGTTGAGATAGAAGTGTGCCTTGCTGATGCCAGCCACCTGTATGTTGGAGATGTTGATTTGCTTCTTGCTCTTGTTGTAGATCACAAACTGCTTAGTGGCAGTGCCTTTCGTAGTCATCACCGTGTCGAATTTCACCGTATCCACCGAGAAAGTGAGCAAATCAGACGGGTCGGTAGTGAACGAGTCGTCGATGCAACTGCCCAAGCCCAAAGCGCAAACTATGGCCATGGCTATGATATGTAGTATCTTTTTCATTCTAATATTGATAATAATGCCTTATTAATAAAGAACGTGAAGCAGGAATAATTATTACATTCTGTGATAAAAAATGTGAACAACTTTTTTGTCAATCCATCTAAAAGATATATCTTTGTGTAAAATAAATAGGAGAATGATAGTAAACATTTTTAATCTTAAACTTAAACATGTATGAAAAGAAAAATTTTTGCGATTTTAGCATTTTTGCTTTGTGTGACAAGTGTGCATGCTGCTGTGGGTCAGGCTGTGATAGATGGCGTGAATTATGTGCTTAGTTCCGATGGCGAAGTCAACACTGCTACAGTGGTGGCGGGAGACAAGAAATACGCGGGCCACGTGGCGATACCAAGCACTGTCACTTATGCAGGCATACAGTATAAAGTGACTGCTGTCGGTAACGACGCTTTCAAAGAGTGTACCGGTTTACAGTCGATAACTTTTAGCGATAATGTGACCACCATTGGCGATAATGCATTCGAGGGTTGCACTAAAATAACGGAATTGGTTTTGCCGCAAGGTCTCACTTCAATTGGAGCTTATGCCTTCTGCTATTGTTTTGGATTGAAAACTATCGACATACCCAACTCTGTGACTAACTTAGGAGATTGCTGCTTTATCCAATGCATGAACATCACTTCACTGAAGATAGGGAGCGGTGTTAGCACTATTCCTTCATACGCATTTGCACTATGCAACAGTTTGACCAGCGTGGTGATACCAAAAAATGTGAACTTGATAAAAAATTACGCTTTTGCGGACTGTATCAAGTTGGCTTCTGTCACAATTCTTTCAGATGCAATATCTATTAGTGGAGCAAAAGTGTTTCAGAATTGTTCTGCTCTCGATTCGCTGGTATTTGGTGAAAGTGTAAACACTATCCGGAGCAGTTCGTTTACTCTTGGCAATCGAACTAATGTGATAAGCCTCGCCAAGTATCCGCCAGTGTGTGAAGGCGACACCTCGCCATTTGCAGGCGTGAGCCCTTACTGTGTGCTTTATGTGCCAAAAGGCCGTGCCGCCGACTATCGCATGGCGAAAGGTTGGGCAGGGCAGTTTCGCGCTGTTGACGAAATGAACGACTCCAGCCATTCTGCCAATTGTGATGTGAATGGTGATGGGGTAGTGGATATCGCAGACGCCACAGCAGTCATCGAATGCATATTAGCCAAGTAGCCCCTCCCCACTTACTAACCCCCAAATGGTCCGTAAATGGGTCTGTTACGGGTCTGTTGTGGGTCTGTTATGGGTCTGAAAAAAAACACCTATTTTATCCATTATAAATCCATTAACTCCGATTTTTATTATTTATTTTAATTCGGTGTAAATCGGGTTTTAATGGATTAAATAGGTGTAAAAAAAGCATTAAAATGGATAAAATGTAAATGGATGAAATAGGTGTAAATCGGGTTTTAATGGATTAAATAGGTGTAAAAAATCGCATTGAATTCGGCGTTTCTCACACCCAGTGTCCAGTAGATTACCAACAGACAAAGCCATCGTCTTAACTTCTTTAAATACTTAACTCCTTAACTTCTAATCTAATTTCTTGATAGAATATCCTCCTCCTTGTGGGTAAATTTCATTTTTTTTTGTATATTTGTAGTGTAATATGCCTATTTGTGCGCTAACAGATTGGGCGTATGGTTTAATAAAGACAATAAACATTTAAAACTTAAAGAGTTAAATGAAATCTGATAGCTTAATTATTATTCCAACCTACAACGAAAAGGAGAATATAAGCAACATTATCCACGTGGTTACCAATATGCCAGAGCATCAATTCGATGTCTTGGTAATCGATGATAATAGCCCCGATGGCACCGCCGCTATCGTGGAGGGTATTATCGCCGAAATGCTTGGCCGTGTGCACTTGGTGAAGCGTGCCGGCAAACTCGGACTGGGCACCGCCTACATTGCTGGCTTCAAGTGGGCACTTGAGCACGATTACCAATACATCATTGAAATGGACGCCGACTTCTCGCACCGCCCCGAAGATTTGATTCCGCTGCAGCGTGCGTGCGCCGAAGAGGGTGCCGATGTGGCTGTGGGTTCGCGCTATGTGAATGGCGTGAATGTGGTGAACTGGCCTATGGGACGTGTGCTGATGAGTTACTTCGCGTCGAAGTATGTGCGCATCGTCACCGGCATGAAGGTGCACGACACCACCGCAGGATTTGTGTGCTACCGTCGCGAGGTGCTTGAGGCGATGGACTTGGATATGGTGGAATTTAAGGGCTATGCTTTCCAAATCGAGATAAAGTTTACTGCTTACTGCATGGGCTTCAACGTGAAGGAAGTGTCGATCATATTCGTGAACCGTGTGTTGGGTACCAGCAAGATGAGTGGTGGTATCTTCAGCGAGGCTCTGTTTGGCGTGGTGAAGCTGAAATGGAGTTCATGGTTCAATAAGAAGAAATTCACCCGTCGTGTAAAATGAGCAACCTTTATTCTGTTAACCTTGAGGCTGTGTCGGGCGAATATAACCCGTAACCGACACCATAACCGTAGGGACATGCTTATAAGCCGCCGATACATCGTACCGCTGTTTTTTGACATCGCAACGTGCCAAAGGCGTGCCTCTGCATGAACACGAAATCAATTTTTCCGGCACATCCTCATTAATTATTCCTTACCAACTATGAAAAAGATTGTTTACAATGGCACCGTTATTAATGAGGGTCGCCGCTATTTAGGCTATGTAGTGATTAGCGATTCGCTCATCGCAGAGGTGGGTGAAGGTCGTCCGTCGAACTGTCTGTTAGACGAATGTGACGAGAAATTTGATGTGCAAGAGGCATTGATTCTGCCTGGTGCCATCGACGCGCATGTGCATTTCCGTGACCCCGGCATGACACACAAGGCCGACATCGCAAGCGAGAGCCGTGCCGCAGCCGCAGGGGGCGTTACTTCCGTGATGGATATGCCCAACTGCAAGCCAGCCACCGTCACCATCGCCGACCTTGAGGCGAAATACGCGAAGGCGGCTGAAAACAGCGTGGTGAACTTTAGCGCTTACATTGGTGCCACCGATACCAATTTCGACGAACTTAAAAAAGTGGACTTCTCTAAGGTGTGCGGTATCAAGGCATTTCTCGGCACTTCCACCGGCGGAATGCTTTTGAGCGATGCCGACGCTAAACGCAGAGTGTTTAGCGAGTTTGGCACGATTATTGCTGTACATAGCGAGGACGAGAGCATCATCAACGCCAATCGAGAGGCTCTGCTGAAGAAGATGGGCGGCGATGATTTGCCTCTGGGCTATCACAGCAAGGTGCGCTCGGCTGAGGCGTGCTACGAAAGCACCCGCCGTGCCGTGGATTTGGCTCGTGAGTGTGGCACCCGACTGCATGTGCTCCACATTTCCACCGCCAAGGAATTGTCGCTGTTCGACAGCGCGCCGCTCGCCGTGAAGAAAGTCACTGCCGAGGCTTGCGTGGCTCATCTGCTCTTCACAGAGGCAGATGGCGCACGACTGGGCGCACGCATCAAGTGCAATCCATCGGTGAAAACGCCAGCCGATCGTGCTTCGCTCCGCAGGGCACTGCGTGAGGGCGTGATCGACGTGATTTCCACCGACCATGCGCCCCACCTGCTCAAAGAGAAGGAAGGCGGCTGCCTGAAAGCGGCTTCGGGAATGCCAATGGTGCAATTTTCACTCGTGGCTATGCTGGAGTTGGCGCACCAAGGCATATTCACCCCCGAAATGGTGGTGGGCAAGATGTGCCATGCGCCCGCACTGCTCTACAGGGTGGACAAGCGTGGCTATTTGCGCCCCGGCTACAAGGCCGACATCGCCGTGGTGAAGGAAGTGCCTGAAGGACTCACCATCACCGATGCCGATGTGGTGTCGAAGTGTGGCTGGACTCCGCTCAACGGCTCCACCGTTCATCACCGGGTGGTGATGACGATGGTCAATGGCGAGGTGGCTTATGCCCACGGCAAGGTGAACGACTCCGTCCGTGGCGAACGCCTCACATTTAATAATTAAAAAATATAGATGTCAATTTCAGAAAAATTCGGTTCGGGTAGTGTGGCTGGGCTTTCTCAAGCCCAGGTGGAAGAAAGCCGTGCAAAGCACGGTAGCAACACGCTCACACCGCCCGAACGCACTCCGGCTTGGAAGCAATTCCTAACCACATTCAACGACCCACTGATCATCATCTTGCTTGTGGCATTGATGCTGTCGGTGGGTATTGCTCTTTATGAACTGTTCTGCATTCCGAGCAAGGGCTTTGAGGCGCTGCTTGAGCCGCTTGGCATTTTCTTCGCCATCATTCTTGCCACGCTGGTGGGATTTCTGGTGGAATATAATGCCAATAAAAAGTTTGACGTGCTCAACAAAATCAACGACGATGTGCCGGTGAAGGTGGTGCGTGGCATGACCTTGGCTGAGGCTCGCCGAAAGGGCGCCATCGTGCAAGTGCCACGCCGCGATGTGGTGGTGGGCGACATCGTGCTGGTGGAATCGGGCGAGAAAGTGCCTGCCGACGGCATTTTGCTTGAAAGCATGTCGCTGGGTGTGGACGAAAGTTCGTTCACTGGCGAATCGGTGATTTGCCACAAGTCGGTAGATACCGAAAATGCCAAAAGTTCGTCGGCTTATCCTGTCAACAAACTCTTGCGTGGCTCGAATGTGAAAGAGGGCTATGGCGTGATGCGTGTGGAGGCAGTGGGCGATGCCACGGAATACGGCAGCATCTACAAAGACGCAAAAATAGAGCACGATACCGAAACGCCGCTGATGCGCCAGTTCAACAAGTTGGGCAAACTCATTGCCCGCTGTAGTTTCGTGGCTGGTGCCGTGTGATTGTGTATGGCGTGGCAGAGAACTGGTCGTTCGAGTTGCTGCCCACTATTGAATATTTCGTGGAGACGGTGATGCTTGCCGTCACGCTCATTGTGGTGAGTGTGCCGGAGGGGCTTCCGATGAGCGTAACGCTCTCGCTGGCGCTGAGTATGCACCGTATGCTCCAAAACCAGAACCTGGTGCGCAAGATGCACGCTTGCGAAACGATGGGTGCCACCACGGTGATTTGCACCGACAAGACCGGCACGCTCACGCAAAATCAGATGCGTGTGTTCCGTATGCATTTCTATGGACTTGAGGGCGGCGACGCGCTATCCGATTCGCAGCAGAGCCACATTGCGGCTTGCGCTTTGGCTTGCAATTCCACCGCCTACCTCGATTGCAGCGATGCGGCTAAGGCGCAGCCCATTGGCAATCCCACCGAGGGCGCTTTGCTCCTGTGGCTGAGGGATAAGGGCGTGGACTACGCTTCGCTGAGGGAGAGTTGCCCAGTGGAGGCGCAGTTGCCTTTCTCCACCGAAAACAAGTATATGGCCACTGTGGTGTCGTGCGCCGCTTTGGGTGGCAAGCGTCTGCTGCTGGTGAAGGGCGCAAGCGAGATTATACGCGCCTACTGCAAGAATGTGGAAGGCGGCATCGATTTCAACGACATTCTTTCCGAACTCCAAAACTATCAGAATAAGGCGATGCGCACCTTGGGCTTTGCCTACCGTGTGCTTGCCGACGATGAGCCTTGCCCCATCACTGAGGGCGCAGCCAACCTCGGCGGCTTGACCTTTATGGGCATTGTGGCTATCAGCGACCCTGTGCGCGACGATGTGCCGCACGCCATAGGCACCTGCATCGACGCTGGCATACAAATCAAGATTGTGACCGGCGATACCCCAGGCACAGCCAAGGAAATAGGCCGACAGGTGGGCTTGTGGACCGAAAATGAAAACGATTCGCACCTGATTCTCGGCGAGGAATTTGCCGCGCTGCCCGACGACGAGGCTGCCCGACGCGCCGAGGAAATCAAAATTATGTCGCGCGCTCGCCCTGCCGATAAGGCGCGCCTTGTGTCGCTGCTCCAGAAGCAGAACGAGGTGGTGGCGGTGACTGGCGACGGCACCAACGATGCCCCTGCGCTCAATGCCGCACAAGTGGGACTTTCGATGGGCGATGGCACAGCCGTGGCAAAGGAGGCAAGCGACATCACCATTATCGACAATTCGTTTACCAGCATCGCCAAGGCGGTGATGTGGGGACGCTCGCTCTATAAGAATATTCAGCGCTTTATCGTGTTCCAACTCACGGTGAACGTGGCGGCTTGTCTGCTCGTGGGCATCGTGTCGTTTATCAGCGAGAAGCAACCTGCGCTCACCGTCACACAAATGCTGTGGGTGAACCTGATTATGGACACCTTCGCCGCGCTGGCGCTGGCTTCGCTGCCACCGAGTGTGGAGGTGATGCGCGACAAGCCTCGTGGCAATAAGGCAAACATCATCACACGCGGCATGGGTAAGTTTGTGATTGGTGTGGGCGTGCTATTTGCCGTGGCTATGATAAGTTTGTTTGTGCATTTTCTGCTCAATAACGTGGGCGAAGGCGGACGAATGTTGCAGAGTGCCATTTCTATGGAGGAACGCACCATCATCTTCACGGTGTTTGTGTTTATGCAGTTCTGGAATCTGTTCAATGCCAAGTCGTTTGGCAGCGGACACTCCGCATTCCACAACATCAAGGGCAGCGGTTTGTTCTTTACCGTGGCTTTGGTGATACTCGTGGTGCAAATTCTGATTGTGGAATTTGGCGGCTTGATGTTCCAAGTCACTCCACTTCCGCTCACCACCATTCTGTGGTGCCTGTTGTGCACAATGCCTATCATGCTTGTGGGCGAGGTGTACCATTTGTTGAAAAAAATCAAAAAATAAAATAGAAATATGCGTGCTTTCAAAACCTTATGCTGTATGATAGCCACCTGTATGGCTTTTGCGGTGTGCGCACAGCAGAACGAGAATGTACCGCCTGTTCGCCATTCCCGAATAGGCGATGTGGCGAAGTCGGCTGATGGCTCTATCACGCTGAAAGTGGTGGGGCAGAAGTTGAACTACGGCGGCGTGAAGCCAGAGTTGTGCGATACCGATGTGTGGTCGCCCAAGTCGGTGCATTTTCACCCCAACGGCAAGAAATACTACATCAATTCGCTGGAGGGCTGCCGCACGATGGTGTATGATGCACGCACAAACAAGAAATTGGCGGTGATTCATCACAAGTTCACCCCCGCCAACGCCTATCTTTGGGCGAAGGAGAGTGGATTTTTCCCTTTCACCCACTATACGAATAAGAAGAACCTCAACACCTTCTGGGGCAGACCGGTGGAGAGCACTTTTTCACACCGTGGCCGCTACCTGTGGATTCCCTACTATCGCCGCAGTTACGACATCAATGCGCAAGACCCCTCTGCCATTTCTGTGATTGATACGCGCACCGATTCCATCATTAAGGTGTTTGAAACCGGACCGCTCCCCAAGATGGTGGCTACCACCCACAGTGGCAAGTACCTTGCCGTTACGCACTGGGGCGACAATACGGTGGGCATTCTCGACATTTCGAGCCCGAACCCCGACGATTGGCACTATGTGAAGTGTGTGGTGGTGGATTATCAACTCAAACTCAATTTGAGTATGACCACAAAGGTGGACCGCGACTGCAATAGCGGCTATCTGCTGCGTGGCACGGTGTTCACCCCCGACGACCATTATATGCTCATCGCCTGTATGGGCGGTGGTGGCGGCATTGCCGTGATTGATATGCAGAAAATGCAGTATGTGGGTAGACTCACGGGTGTGTCGAATGCCCGTCATCTGGTGGTGAAGAATGGCTATCTCTACGCCAGCCTGAATGCGGCGGGCATCGTTCAGCGACTGCCGCTCACCAAGGTGGAGGCAGCCATTAAGGCGATGAATGGCAAAACCGCCCCTATCAGCGGTTGGCAAACTTGCAAGGTGGGCGGTGGCGCACGCACCATTTCGCTCTCGCCAAGCGGCAACTTCGCCTTCGCGGCGTGCAACAGTGCCAGCCAACTGTGCGTGGTGGATACTCGCACCATGAAGCAGGTGGCTACACTCACCATCGATTCCTACCCTGTGGGGCTCGACATCTCTGCCGATGGGCGTTTTGTGGTGCTCACTTCGCAGGGGCGCAGAGGCCATGGTGGCAATGCCGTGAATCTGGTGGAAGTGACGTATAAGGAGAAGGAACCCACCTCGGCGCTCATCGACGAGCAGAAGGAGGAGGAAGATGCCGCAGCGGCAAAAGTCGCCCAAGAGCAGGAGCAAGCCGAGGCGCAGTCGGGCACTGATTGGTGGTATATCGGTGTGGCTGTGGGCTTCATTTTGGGGATGCTGGCAGTGGCGTTCTTTCGTGGTCGTAAAAAATAGTAAAACAGAAGATTAATAATTAATGGCAAAATATTTTATCATAGCAGGTGAGGCAAGTGGCGACATACACGGCGCAAGCCTGATTCGTGCACTCAGGCAGGAAGATGCCGATGCACAATTTCAGTTTCTCGGCGGCGATATGATGGCCGAGGCCGCTGGCGTGAAGCCGCTTATCCACTACCGCGATATGGCATACATGGGGTTTGTGGAGGTGCTGAAGCATCTTCCCACCATTCTGGGCTTTATGGCCACGGCTAAGAAGGCGATAATGGGCAATAGGCCCGATGCCGTGATTCTTATCGACTATCCGTCGTTTAACCTGAAAATTGCGAAATTCGCTCACGATAAGGGCATTCCTTGCTTTTATTTCATTTCGCCCAAGGTGTGGGTGTGGAAGGAGTATCGCGTGAAGCAGATTAAGCGTTACATTGCGCGCCTGTTCTCCATTCTGCCTTTCGAAACGGCATTTTTCCGCAAACACGATTACGAGGTGGAATATGTGGGCAACCCCTCTGTGAAGGAAATCGACGAGGCGGCGCAGCAGTTCACTCATTTTTCCACTTTCGTAGCCGACAATGGACTCGACGACGAGAAACCCATTATTGCCATTGTGCCGGGCTCCCGACGCAAGGAGATTCGTGACAATTTGCCCACCATGGTCGAGGCGGCACTTCGTCACCCCGACTACCAACTCGTGATAGCAGGTGCGCCAAGCATCAACCAGCATCTTTACGACGAGGTGCTTGAGCCGCTGGGCGTGCAGGTGCCGGTGCTTCACGGCAAATCGTTTGAATTGGTGCATCATGCCCGTGTGGCACTCGTCACCAGTGGCACCGCCACACTCGAAACAGCCATTTTGGGCACACCGCAAATAGCCTGCTACCGCATGAACGGCAGCAAGTTTATCTATAAGTTCTATCGCCGATTGCTCAAGGGCAAATATGTTACGCTCCCCAATCTCGTGACCGATGAGCCTATCATTCCCGAATTGTTGTTGCATTTTTGTTCGGCAGATGCTGTCGATAGCCACCTCACGGCTCTCTTGGCTGATTCTGACGAGCGTAAACAGATGCTCGATGGCTACAGTCGAATGAGGCAAATTCTCACCAATAAGGATTGCACCACATGCACGGCAAAAGGCATTGTGGAATATTTGAAAAAGCAGAAATGAAACGACCAAACCACTCCGAAATAGCGGCTTTTCTCGAAACTTGCATTGTGCCGCTCTACGACGGCTTTGATGCAGGGCATCAGCGCGACCACGCCCATGCTGTGATGCGCACAAGTCATAAACTGGCGCAGTATTATCCCGAAGTGGATGAAACCATGCTGCTGGTGGCTGCCGCCTACCACGATGTGGGTTTGGCAAAGGGGCGTGAGCACCATCACACCGACAGCGCCATATTTATGCGTGCCGACGAGCGTTTCCGCCGACGAAATCAATCTCATGGCAGATGCTGCCGAGGATCATCGCGCTTCGAGCAAACATGCGCCACGCACCATCTATGGACGTATTGTGGCAGAGTCCGACCGCCAAATCATTCCCGAAACGGTGATTTTGCGCTGTATGCAATACACTCGCAGCCATTTCCCCGACCTCGACGAGGAAGGCGAATGGAATAGAATGGTGGAGCATCTCCAAAATAAATATGCCGAAGGTGGCTATCTCCAACTGTGGATTCCGGAGAGCGACAACGCCCAACGCCTTGCCTATCTCCGCACCATCATCGCCGACAAGCTTCGCCTCCGCCAAATCTTCCTCCGCCTCCTCCCCACACAGATTCAACAAAAATAATTTGTGAAAATTTTGTGCTAATTCGTGGCAGAAAAAAACACCCTATTTAATCCATTAAAAATCCATTAACACCAATTCTTTTTTAAACATCCATACCCTATTGCTCGTTGACCCGTTGACCCGTTGACTCGTAGACTTGTTGACTTTTTTAAAATCGGTGTAAATTGGGTTTAAATGGATAAAATCGGTGTAAAAATCGGATTGAATAGGCTTCCAAGTGCAATCGTAATCCTCTGTGAGATTTCACGTCAGGCGTGCAAATCCTGTGAGATCTGTGAGATCCGTGTGAGGCACTCACACAGATTCAACGAGAAGATTATTTGTGAAAATTTGTGTTAATTCGTGGCTAAAAATCCCCACAACAAAATATTCGTGTGATTCGTGGAATTTGTGGTTTTAAGGGCAAGCCACAAATTAGCACAAATTTTCACGAATTATTTGTGGGCTAAATGGCCTGTTTCTCAATATTTTTACATACCTTTGCCTATAAGCGTTCCAAAAACCCTTCGTGTCATGATAACCAGTACTCCACATCGCCACACCAAAAAACGGCTAATCAAAACCGTTGGGGCGCACACGCCGTGCTCCTGTGGCTACATGCAGGATGGAGAACTGTATTTTCACATCAACATTAACAATGCTCAACGTTAAGTGACAAGATGAAAAAAATAGTTCAAATTATATTCATACTGATTCTCGCAATTTCCACTTCATGTTGCTTCTCTCCCAAAGAAAAGCAGCAGAACATTAAACGAACAAAACCTAATGGCGAAATTGTGACAGATATTACCTGTATAGACAAAAATTTGGTCAACGACAGCATTTTCATAAGTAAAAGAAGCCAGCAATGTCCATTAGATACGTTGTTGGAGCGACTTGCTTTCGGAAGTGACCTTTACGTGTCGCAGACGTTGTTTTATAATTGTGACACAGGGAAATATAGTTCTTCAGCGAATGGTCTTCCAAATTGCATAACTAATGCCATAAAGAAAAGTCGTTATACGGGCTATGTTTTTTATATGAAATTCGCCATTTTATACAATGGTAAATATCAACGTCATTTAAATATTTACGCATATTTGAAAAATAGTGAATACTATGTATTTTTTGCTTATGGAGATGTCGGTAACAAAAATAATGTGTAAGATATTAATATCAACCTTGATTTTTTGCGCTTTTTGTATTTTCCATTCTTGTCGCAAATCGAGTTCAATTCCGGAGCCCACTTCAATTAAAGTTTCGGTTAAAGAATCATCTTTGCGTAGTGGTATTAACTACGATGGCATAATTAATCATAATCGCTACAGGAAATATACTGAGGGCGCAGAATATCCATATATTCCTATCAACAAACTAAATTTACAGGGAAAAACATTAAAGGATGTTGTTAAAAAATATGGAAATCCAAGCATTTCCTCTGTTGCTTATGATTTTTCGGGCATGCGACAAATAGATGACTATAGCTGGAACTTCTGCACGCTGTGGGATGAAGTATTCTGGATAATGGATGAGAATGTTCGTAGTATAGACTCTCCTTTTGCTATATTTGTGGCCATTTGGAATACCCCTAAATTAAAATATAAAAAGCTCGCGATAGCATTTATTGGTATGGGAGCGGAGTTTTATGCTTTTTACGGTAGTAATTATAATACAGCAGACTGTTTAGAACACCCAGAAGAATGTAAATTATTCGAATGAAAGATGCGCTCTACTTGCTGTAGTCACCTTGCAAGGCATACCAAAGGGACGGTTCTTTTGGTTTGTTTTCTATGCGATGATATTGGTGTTTGCATTGAAACATGCCGAAGGCATGTCCCTACGTTAAGGTGTGATTTGCGCCCTCGCTTATTGTGGCAGGCATGAATCATCGCATATCATCAAGGCTCACACAGATTCAA
>OJAR01000286.1_pt1 | contig 17473 bp, 16 predicted proteins | sample 1589431 | NCBI WGS metagenome assembly OJAR01 (sample SAMN03283242) | human gut metagenome | biome: human-associated habitat; material: feces | host: Homo sapiens | place: Peru | collected 2012 | reverse complement strand
ATCCTGAGACTGATCCCGAAACTGTCTCCATGCCTCTTCAGGCAGAGTTGACTTTGCTTCTGCTCGTATAAGTGTTTCATTTAAACTCGGAAAACCTGCATCAAAAAGATGCTCGGCTTCTACTTTTGAGTGAATATATGCATCGCTCAAGAGCGCAGGATTTTCCTTGATTTTTTTTGTAATTCTACGCATTCGCATAAGCGTCCTCAATCAATAAGCTGCATGGTAATATTGATGTAGAAATATAAGAAGCATGCTCCACATCAATCCTTCCAGTTCCAGATTCTTTTCCAGTTTCCATCTTATGCGAAAAAGCTGCTGAGAAACCGTGTTTGCATTACTTCCCATCATTGCAGCAATCTCTTTATTCTGATAACCCAGAACATACTTCAACTCTAAAAGCTGCTTTTCATAGTCTGTTAGACGATCAAATATACGCTTCAAATCTACATACAGTTCGCGATCGCTTGGCTGTGAGTGTAGGTCTGATGTTGTCGCGCCATGTCCATAGCACGAAGAGGTATCCATTGATATCGTTCGCTTTTTCTTTTTGTAGTATGCTTTGGATAGATTGAGTATACAGGTCTTATAATAGGCTATTACGGTAGTTGCCTTTGCGAATTGTTCGGTGTTTGTCAAGATTTTTTCTGCTAGATCTTGTAAAATGTCTTCTGCTTCAGTCGTATTTTGAGTAACCATCAACGCGTAAAGAGCTAACTCCTTGTAATTCTTGTTGTAATCTCTCATTAGGTTGTCGAGACTATTCATAATTCCTCCATCATATAGGTAAACATCCTCATTAAATAGACACTTTTTTGAGGCATTGCATTACTATACTTCTGATAGAATCTTTACTGTATAAAATATATTCTATCATGATAGCATATCAGCCTACAAGGATCCATCTTCTAAGGATGCTGATGGTATTCATGGTGGAGTGATTTCTCTGTACAGTTCAAATTCGAGCAACCCTTGGCGCCACAGATCCATAAAAATAGCTTGAGAGGAGCGAACCCCATCACAATACATCGCCTCAACTTCTGATTTAGAGCGAAGATAACGGGGATTTACAAGCTCAGGATACTCTTTTATCATGTCCATGATATTCGCTCTCGAAATTCTCCCAATTTCTAACATTTAAGCGGAACGCATGCTTTTAGCTTACATAATGTAAGTTTATAGCGGCTATCGGTAAAAATCAAGTAGGACAAACACCGCACGCTGTGCAGCGGTAATATCCAATGCAGAATCCGAAAGCCTGCCGCCGTCCAGGATGTGCTTGTCTGCGCTGTCGTAAATGGTGTAGTCATATCCGTTGTCCGTAGGCTGAAGATGCAGCAGCATACTGTCGTCAAGCTGATACATGGCTTCCTTGGACTGTTCTGCAACCGCAAGCGTAATATTGCGTTCCTTGCATACCTCTGCAAAGTTGCGGTCGATATCCGTAATGAGTTCCGATGCGGTATGGTTGATGGTTTCAAGGCTTGCCCGAAGCTCCTGCAAATCCTTACCCTGTGACCAGCCTGCGATATATCCAAAGCTGTTGTCGGCGGTTTCGATGCCGTAGTACTGGCAAACCGTGTAGGAGATGCTTTCCGCTTCCACTTCTTCGGTGTAGCGATCTTTTTTCTGTTCCTCACTGAATTGATACGCTGTGATCTCGCCGCCCGTAAAGTTCAGTCCTTCTTCGTCCGTGAGAGCAAGTCTGCCGCTTTCGGGAAGTTTAAGAGGTTTTGCGGTAAGTATTGTACCTGCGTGGTTCACGACCACTCGTTCTTCCACCGTAACGGGATAGCCGGGATCGTAATCCGAACCGCGAAGGTCATATCGGAACAGCCCTTCAGGAATATTCTCGCTTGCAATCCGTCCATTGGAGAACAAAGCGGGGATATCAAAAATCTCTACCTCCTGATACAGCGGTGCGTTTTCAGGGATGGGCAAGACGGTATTATGCAGCTTTGCATGAGCAATCTCATGGATTGCAGCGCACACGGTCTGCACTTCGCTCATGCCTTTGCGGATACAGATCTTTTGGTCTTTCAGGCTCAGGAAACCATCCGCGCTGTCCTGCATGGCGGCTTCTTCTATGGGAAGGGGTGATGAGCGGCGAAGCGCTTCCATGAACACATCATATTGCTCTACCTTGCCCGTGAGGGTGTTTGCAAGCTGCGGCAGCGGTCTGCCCTCGGTCTGGGAAACGTCAAAGACGGATACCACTCGGAACATGGGGATTTTAATCTCCTTTTCCTCCATGATGGCGTTCCCGTCCTTATCCAGCAGAGGCGCTTTGGTATCGGGGTCTATTTTGATTTCTTCAATTTTCTTTTTATATGGTGTGGGTGCAATGATCTGGATGCCCTTTTCGCCCTTGCGCACATGCCGTCCAAACTGATCCCGCCATTTGTTATATCCTGCAACGCGGGTAGCATCCGGGCGCTGCATTGCAATCAGCAACGTGTTGTTGACGGAGTATCGGTGAAAGCGTGACATGGTGCGAAGGTACTGTTTGTATTTCTCGCTTTCAAACAGGTCTTTGATGCCCTGTTCGATGCTGTCGGTGATCTCCCGCAAGCGGTCTTTGCTGCTTTTTTGTTCCATGGCATAGCTCCTTTCTGATTTTTGGGTAAAGAAAAAGACACATGATTGCACATGTGCCTTTCTAAGAACAGTATGGATTTTAAGGTTTATTTGTCTGTTTCAAACTGACGGTAATAGTAGTCTTTGACCTCGTATTCGTTGATTTTAGCGTACTGTTCGGTTGCTTCTTCGGTTGCATCTGTTTCAGATCCGTCCGCATCACCCATGGCATCCAAAATGATCTTTTCAAGATGCTCGTATTCTGAATACTCTCCTATCGACGCCATGACAAGCGATTCTCTGACGTAGGCATTGTACTTAGAGAGCAACGAGCCATCAATTGCTATCCCATGCCGATTGGCATATCCCAGCATAAACGTGGTGACAGTACGGGTGTTACCTTCACGGAAAGGATGAATCTGCCAAATGCGTGCAAACATCCTTGAAAAGACTTTCGCTCGAGCTTCTTTTGACAGCTCATCCCACCGGGTTTCATCCAAGTCGAAAAATGCAGCATCAAGTAATCGCTGAAGCTGGGTATGATCGCCATATTCTACGGATTTCCCCGGAATAACTCGTTCAATCTTGAAGATGTTGATGGTGCGGAAATTACCTGCCCAATCATAGATATCTTCAAACAGATAATGGTGCAATGCTTTTAAGCCAGCCGTATCAAAGGATAAATCCTGCATGAAGTCGTCTACTTCAAAGAGTTTAATGTATACCAAATCGTTTTCTACTTCTGAAAGACGTTTGGCATCCTGAATATCAAATTTGTTGATAAGAACATTGGTGTTGGGGTACAGATAAGGATCAGGCATAGTATTCTCCTTCTAAATGAAGAAAGTGCCGGTTATGGCACTAACTTGTTGGCTTTTAAGTATAGCTGTTTTGCTTGAACAGCACTGATCTCTCCGCTTGCATAGCGTCGGGAAACTTCCATAGCAGTTTTGGATGGGCGCTTGCCTTCAACCGTAACAATTCCAAACGCATTGCTGACTTTTTTTTCGCGGGTCATTGCTGCATTTTTCATACAATGCGCCTCCTTTTTTTGATAATCTTATTATATCATATTCCGGAGTGAAGTAAACTGGAAATCATGTTTCGTTTCCCTCTGTTCACGATGTTTTATCGAATAAGCCTTGCAAGCACCTGAAACTTACCCGGTGCATTGCCTGTATATTCAAAGGGATAGCAGGTCACAAGCACCAACACATCCTCATCCGTTACAGGCAGCGTCCAGTCAGAGGTTTTTTCGAAGATCTGTACATCCGTCACCTCATAGGACACCAAGCGATTGTCGGATACAAAGCGAAAAGAGATGGTATCGCCCACCTCGATAGGTTCGATCAGCTTCAAATGCTTGCGGTTTCTGTGCCCGAAGATAATGCTCATGCCGGAGTTGCCGGGAAGAGAGCTGTCCGGCACCCATCCGGGGCTTTTCTCCAATGTAGCTGCATCGATGTCATCCCGCACAACGACGCTTTTACCATCGTAGATAAGGTGCCCAAGGATGCCATTGGCATTGTAGGGCGCGGATTTCTCTACGGATTCCTCCACAGGTAGGATATCGGGTATTGTGACAGGATAGATTTCCTGTAAGGGCTGTTCTGCTGTTGGCTGAGATTGTGTAGTGATTGGTTTTGGCATCTGCCCTGCGGGTAAGGGCGTAACGGTTTCACCGATCAGCACTTGGGATGTACGCTGCGGGATCGTGAAGATTGAATAGTGAAAGCCCAAGTAAGCACCCAGCCCAATGCAAAGCAGGATCAACAGCACGAAAATCGTCTTTTTCATACATACCTCATAAAGAGAAACGGGAGGCAAATGCCTCCCGTTTCTCATTCAGTCCTTATCTGGCAGTTCTGCGCTTTTTAATGTAGATGAAGGTTGCAGCGCCTGCAAGCAGCAGAATTCCGCCGCCCATCAGCAGCACATCATCCCATTTATCCGAGTCAAGACCAAGTTTAACTTCAGGGGTATTGGTGACAGTGATCTCAAGGGGCTTTTCGTATGTATCCGTGAGCTGAATGGTGAAATCCTGAGCAGGTGCAGGGAAGAACCCATTGGGCACTACGGTTTCCACCAGCTTGTACTTGGCGGCAGGCAGGCCGCAGATCAGAGCCTGTGCGTTTTCATCCATGGTAATGGTGGTAATGCTTCCCGCCTTGCTATACCAATAGATGCCATCCTTCAGTTCAAAAGTCATGGGAGTAACACCGTCGCTACTTCTGATTTCAAAGGCAGCACCCTTCAGGGGCTTCAGTGTCTTTGCGTGGATCTTATTGATTCTCAGCGCAAGGGGCTGATCGGCAATCTCCACGGTCTCCATGGCAAGGGCCGCATCACCATTCTCATGGGAAATGGCGGTCATACCCACGGTTGCAGTTGCATCCGCTGCGTAAGCATAGCCTGCGGGAGCACCAGTTTCACGGATGGTTACTTTGCCGGTGATGTACTTCACGGTAGCAGAACCGTCAGCGCCCACGGTCAGTTCCTCCATACCGGTCTCTGTAGACTTGGCAGGACGATATACGCCATTCTCCTGTACCAGCTTGATAACATTGCCGCTTTCATCCAGCATCTTGAAACGGGTGCCGGGCAGAGCCGCCTTGGTAACGGTATCCGTCTTGGAGATGACAAGGGTGCCGGGGATATTCTCAACGGTCATGGCAAGAGGCGCTTCAGTGGAGTGGGAAGAAGTGATCTCAAAGGAGATGTCCTTCAGGGGTGCATATCCCGCTTTCTGCTGCTCAATCAGGGTGTAAGTGCCGTGCTTGAGATAGTGAATTGCGATCTCACCGTTGCCGTCTGTGGTCAGGGTTGCATTGCTGATGGCAACGGTATCCTTACCAACCGCATAGGCAGGACGGTAGGTGCAATCATCCATCAGGGCGATGGGCACCACATTGCCAGACGCATCTTTCAGGGTGAACTTTACGTTATCCAGTGCAGCTTTGGTCTCTGCATCTACCTTAGTCAGAACAAAGGCGGTAGGACAGTTTTCAAGGCTTGCACTTGCGGGAGTAGCTTCTGTGTTGGTATCTGCCACAGTGATGGTCACTTCCGTATGGGTGGCGTACATATCAAAGGTCTGTTCAACTAACTTGTAGCTGCCCTCGGGGATGTGAGAAATCAGCACCTTGCCCTCGGCATCTGTCAGGAAGGTATCCGCACCGGATGCAGTCACCTTGTAGCTGCCATCCTCCTGCTGGGTGTAGCGGAGCGCATTGCCGGAGCTGTCCACGAGCTTGAAGGGTACGTTTGCAAGGGCTTTGCCCGTCAGCTTATCTGTCTTTTCCAGTTCAAAGTACAGGGGCCAGTTCTCTACGCCTACCTTGGCAGGATAGCTTGCGGTGTTTTCGGCGGTGACGGTGAACTCCTGTGCTTCGGTAGGAGCAAAGCCGGGATGCTGCTGTTCTTCAAGGGTGTAAGTACCAACAGGGATAAACAGGACGCTGGCAAGTCCTTCTGCATCGGTCTTGAAGGTGTTCTCTCCATCGGCAGTCACATAGTAACTACCGTCCTCCTGCACGGTAAAGCGAAGGTAATTACCATCCGCATCTTTAATTTTGAATGCCACATTCTCAAGGGGAGATTTATCAGAGGCATCTACCTTATCCAGCAGCATGGCAAGAGGTTCATTCTCCACGGTGACGGATGCGGGTGCGGTATAGGTATTGTAGCTGCCTACAACCGCAGAAGTTGTACCACGGCCTACTGCGTATCCATTGGGCGCAGAGACCTCTTTCAGTTCATAGCTGCCCTGAGGGAGATACAGGATAGAAGCCACGCCGGATGCGGGAATGGTAAAGTCAGCATCACCATCTGAATCCACAGCAAACCATCCGTCATATCCTGCCATGGCAGACACCTTGATGGCGTTGCCGCGGCTATCGTACAGGCGGAATACTGCGCCGCTGATCGGATGCTTCGTAATGGAAGATACCTTGTTTACGGTGAGCGCAAGGGGCTTATCCTGCATGGCTGCCACAGCAGGACTTGTGGAAGTGCTGCTTTCGGTAACGGTGGCAGTCACATCCGCAGTCGTTGCATAACCAGCAGGAGCCTGTTCTTCAGAGATGGTGTAGCTGCCTACGGCAAGGGGTGCGATCAGGGCTGTATCGTTGTAGGTGGTGAAGGTCGGGCGTATACACGCCATCTTCAACCTTGCGGAGCTTGATGAGTGCATCGCCGCTGTACAGGCTAAACTTGCCGCCGTCAATGGCATTACCGCTCAGGGCATCGGTCTTATTGAAACGCAGCGCCATAGGGCTGTCCGCCATGGTGACGGTGGCCTTGCCACTATTGCCTACAGTGACGGTCTTGTCCGCATCCTTGGTGTAGCCGTTGGGGGCGGAGACTTCGCTGACGGTGTACTGTGCAGCAGACAGCCCATAGATAGTAAAGTGACCTATTTGTAATTTGTTACTTTCTGATGTATCGCTGATTACGACTGTTGGGTTTGTCGGGGATGGTCATTTCCACCAAGTTCAAATCCATAGCCGGAGATAAATAGTTGTTCCGCAATGCATTTCTGGATTTGAGCTGCAGTCGCTCCATCAATTCCGCTGCAGTATAAGGAATATCATAATCCATAACTGAGAGCAGCTTTTGGACACAAACGGATTGCTGCCTGTCGTCCTCTGCAATCTGTATGGTCAATTCATCCAGAACCTGATCGATCTGATGGAGCATGAACTCCACAAAGATATTGGATGCGCCTTCTTTATGACAGGCGGCGATGGCTTCATAGTAGTCATCCTGAAATCGCTCAATCTGACTTTCCAACGGAATATAGGCAAAGATCGGCTTCCATTTGGAAAGAATCGCCGTATGCCAAAGCCGCGCCATTCTGCCGTTCCCATCCGCAAAGGGATGGATAAAGACAAATTCATAATGGAAAATTGCCGAAAGAATCAAAGGGTGCAGCGTTTTCTTGCTACGGGTCATCCATGAGAACAGGTCTTCCATCAGGTCGGGCACACGTATAGCCGGTGGCGCTACAAAAATGCATCGATCCCCACGAAACACGCCCTCTTCTCCTGTGCGGAACATGCCGGACTCTTCTTCGATAAACTGCGTCATGATACCATGCAGCTCTTTTAATTCTTCCAAATCAAAAGGATCGATTTCCGGGAGCTTTTCATAGGCGGCGTAAGCGTTTTTAACCTCTTGAATTTCCCTTTGTTCTCCTAGGACAAGACGACCATTCAGAACATCTCTTACCTGACCTAAAGAGAGGGAGTTTGCTTCAATGCGTAGTGAAGAATGAATGGACTTGATTCGGTTATTCCGGCGCAGATGAGGTTTCGTCTCCAATGCGTGAACCGTACTGATTCTGCCCAGTTTTTCCGATATACTGGCAACCAATGCAAGTATTTCGTCGGTAATCGTATATGGAGGTGAATAGTGTTCCATGTAGCGTCCTCCGAAGAATCATCTTGCACATTATCTTGCACACTTTCTTGTTTATCATACATGAAAAATGAAAGACATGCAAACGATATTTCTTATGCCTACAGCTCCTGTTCCCGCTGCCGTTTTCGCTGCCACTGTTCCAACAATTTGATAATGGTTTCTTCCATCTTCTTGGGCGTATAGGACTTGGGAAAATACTTGGACAGCGTGGTTGTGGTGAGGGTAATGCGGTCAACCTCTTTCTTTTCCTCGGACATGATTGCCATCATCACGTCTTCGGACAGTTTTCCCTGTTGGCTGAACTTTTTGAGTCGCTGTGCTTGGGACAGTGACGGCGTAGCTTCCTGCGCCGCCATTGCGTCCAGCAACATGGTCTGTTCAGAGAGGGTAAGATAGGAAAGCTCTACCGCAGGGTTGAAAGCTATCTTCTGCTCAGTAACGCCATCCACCATATCCAGTATGGGCGGGATGAGTTCGGTCAGGCGGATGTAGCGTTGAACCTGTTTGTAGCTTTCCCCGGCTTGCTCTGCAACTCTTTCTACGGAAGTTTTGGACTTCTGGACAACTTGTCCAGAAGTTAAATCTGCCCTAAATCCCTGCCTTTTTATGGCTTCCAATTTCATTTTGTAAGCATAAGCCCGTTCGCTTGGCAAGATATTTTCTCTTTGTAAATTAGCATCTACCATGGCGATGATAGCTTCATCGTCGGTCATATCCCGCACGATCACCGGCATGGTTTGCATCCCTGCAAGGATGCAGGCTTCCAACCGGCGATTGCCGGAGATTACTTCATATCCGCCGCCATCTGGGAGCGGTCGCGCAAGAGCGGGAGATAGTACGCCGTATTCTTTGATACTGTCTGCCATATCCTGTAAGGCTTGGTCGTGACGCACCTGAAAGGGGTGGTCGTGAAAGTGCTGGAGCTTGCCCAGCGGGATTTCCACGACCCGTCCTCGTTGATCTTCCTGCCTTGCATCCTCTGTGGTGAAGATATCATCGTAAGAGGTCAGACTTAGCTTTTTGCCGTTGCTTTTCAATCTTTAGCACCTCCTTGGTCAGCTCTCGGTATGCCTCTGCGACTTTACCCTTTGAATCGTGGGAATAGATGCTCTTGCCCTCAGCGCTGATCTCAGCAGCACGGACGGAATGAGGAATATCCGTTGCAAAGACCTTGATTTTACTGCCGTAGGTATCCCGCAGCAAGGTGCTGATCTCCCTTGCATAGTTGGTGCGGTTGTCTACCATAGTGAGCAGGATACCTCTGATTTTCAACTTGGGATTGATCTGCCGTCGCACTTTGTTGACGGTCTGCAAAAGCTGCTCCAAGCCCTTGGCGGGAAGGTACTGTGCCTGTACAGGGATAATCACGCTGTCCGCAGCGGCAAGGGCGTTGATGGTCAGCATACCAAGGGAAGGCATACAGTCGATGAGCACATAGTCGTACTGGCGCTTCACGCTATCCAGATATTGTTTGAGTATCTTTTCTCTGTTCATAGCGTTGACGAGGGATACCTCCATGCCGGACAAGCTGATATTGGCAGGCATAAGGGAAACGCCTTCATCGTGGGAAAGAACACCCTCATGGGGTGCGATAGGATTTTCATCCATGACCTTTTCCATGATGTCGGAAAGGGTGATTGGCAGTTGGTCAGGACGGTCGTAACCAAGGCTGATGGTGAGTGATCCCTGTGGGTCGCTGTCGACCAACAGCACTTTCTTTCCTTCCTGCGCCAAGCCAATGCCCAGATTGGCACAGGTGGTGGTTTTACCAACGCCGCCCTTTTGATTGGCAATGGCGATGATTTGAGATTGCATATGTTCCTCCTTTTCGTGTAGGTTTACAAAACAAAAAAGCGCCGAAAATCTCGACGCTTTCTCATTATTTAGGCGCATTCCAAATAAACCTGTATGGTCAAATGACGGCTCCATTTCACCTGAATTTTACTCGGTGGAACGGTGAATTGAAGCTCCGTCAAAAATATGCTCTTCGTTGGCTCACACGGAAATGAAAATTCGTTACCCTAAATCGTTTTAGTGTCATCATAGTCAATTGCTCCTCCTTACAAAAAAAATTTTTACAAACCCACCTGATTAAGCGCTCAGAACAGTTTTAGCCTAAGATCTACTTGTCGAATAAATCTTCTAAAGCTATTTCCTAAGATAGGAGTAAATGTATACCTACACTATTGATTTCTTGTCGATCTCGCTCACGAGTTCAAATAGTGTTGAGCAGGGACACATTTTCGATGGACGAATCACATCAGAATTTTCCCATTGATGCATGCGTCGACGTGCCACCTCAATTGCCACTATTTCATCACCATATTTGCGCAGTTTTTCCAGTATCTTCGTGTCGGCTTTATCGTACTCCATTCCGGTGTGCTGCTTAAATATGGTAGCAAAATGTTCACAGCAACGAGCTGACTCCAGTATTGTAGGCATGTTGCCAAAGTAAGCATGAAATAAGATTTCAATACACGGATTTGACCAGCCAACAGAAATACCCTCACTTTTTGCACGAGCGATTATATCGTCAAAGTTAGGTACACGATCACGATCAAATACTATCCACGGCATCCGATATTGCGGATCTCGGCTCATGAGTTCTTTACATTTGGCAATCAGGTCCTGGGTTGATGCTTGGAAAACTTTTATTACAAGCTTATCCTTCAAACAAGGAGGGATAGTGTCTCGAAGGCCAAGGAGGTAGTTCTTTTCTGTCTCCTTTGCATCTGTAACGATGATGTAATATCCAAGTTCAGGAATACGTTGGTTTTGGAGGCCTCCACGCGGCCGTCGTTCTCCCCGTCTATTTTCTCGCCCCATAATTATTTGCCCTCCAATAAAGCAATGCTTTTGAGTGAAGGAATGGCACCGTATTTACCAAGCAAATAGTTCTTTTCATAGTTTTCATCTTTGCGAATTTTACTTCCCTCATTGTCTGTAAAGTCAGCCAAGGAGTAAAGTTTCGAGATACCATCAGCATCTTTATCTGTAAACCATATCTCATCTCTGCGTAGCAAATTGTTTGACATTTGCCATGTATCATGGGCCGTGAAAACAATCTGAGCATGATTAGGGTTAAGCTCTGGATTTAAAAATGTTAATACAAAGTTGCGCACTAAGAGTGGATGAAGTCGAGCATTTAATTCATCGACAAATAAGACTCCACCACTAGATAAAGTCTCCTTCAAGCTAGGATATAAGGAAAACATTTTTAATGTACCAGCAGATTCTTCTGACAAAGGCATTTTCGCATATTGATCACTATCAATCATAAGATGCATAGAATCAATAGAAACACGCTTATCATTATCATCTTCTTTATCGCTATCAATTTGTTCGATTTCAAATCCCTTTATGCTATCGTCAAATGTAGCAAAGAAATCTAACACATCGTTTTGTACTTTATTATCTTCAACAAATCCAGTCGGTAAGGTTCGAGATCGGATTAAGGTCTCTATTGGACTCCCAAAGTCTACAAACTCTGTGTCCAAGAACCAGTCCCTAATGAGCTTGCATTTTGAAACTCTTAGTTTCGCTCCTAAAGAAACGATTAAAACTTCATCTTCAAGTGCCACTTGGATATTCTCACGACTGCTTTTAGGCAAACCTGATAAATCCAATTCGTTCTCATCTCGCGAACGGTAAAATACCGGTGAATAAGCACGTGCGGTTTTTGCTTTAGAATTTAACCATTCTTCTGTTACACCTCGTTGGTCTACGCAAAATCCATAATTATATGACTTTCCGTTCCCATTCTCGGAGGTGTCGACAAAATAGACTTCAAATAACGAAGACTCTTCCTTTGATTTATTATCAAACAAGAAGGGAGTAGGTGCAATTCGCTCATTGTGTTTTTTTGAAGTATACTCTCCGCCATAGCGGAAGGAGTTGACTACATACATTGCCATGTATTCAAAAGCTTGATATACATTAGATTTGCCGCTGGCATTTGCTCCAAAGATACCTGCAGCAGTTAAAAGCTTATCTCCACCAATTTGCACAATATGATGATTGTGTTCTGAAATTTTAGTGGCTGTCATATCCAGAGTCACATCATCCCTAAAAGATCTAAAGTTTTTAAAATTAAATTGAATTAGCATAATCTCATCCTCCAATACTATTTTATTCATCGCCGCTTAATAAGTCAACATCTAAATGAGATTATTTCTCATTTGGATGTTGATTATTCTGCTAATTTAATTAAATTGCATTTAGTCTGGCCACTCAATAATCACTTGTCTTGTTTTTTGTTTTACTTGAAAAACAAGTTGTTATCAGGACATGTAATGTTATTCCAATTTGCTCTTTCAAACTGTAGCAGACACCATGCAAGCTGCCACAGGGCATACTGAACAAAGCCTTCACCACGCTTGTCCAAACCATTAAAAACGCCCTAATTTAGGAGATTTCCACATACACATGGATGCTTATATCCGGACTCCACTTAACAGGATGTCTGGTCTTTTGGAGCGAAAAATCCATCTTTTTTAGAAATATGCTTTTTGTTGGCTCACACAGAGCTGGGCGCCGCTTTGCGCTACCTGTCGCAGCGCTTCTCCATGCCGGATGACCGTGTCAAGGCAACGCTCACCGATATTGGCACCGAAGAAATGGGGCATTGGGAGATGCTCGGTGCGATGATCCTGCAATGCATGCGTGGCTGCACCTGTCAGGAACTGACCGACGCCGGGCTTGCGGGCTACTACACGCTGCACAATCACGGCGTGTTCCCTGCCGATCCGAACGGTGTCCCCTTCTCGACCAGCATGTTTGCCGTCACGGGCGATCCGATCGCCGACATTGTCGAGGATATGGCGGCCGAACATACGAGCATTTGATGAACATGACGACCAACCCCGAGATCGTCGAGCCGCTGTACTTCCTGCGCGAACGCGAAGTCGTGCATTATCAGCGCTTCGGCGAATGCCTCGACATTCTCCAGCGGCTGCAGGGCTGCGCCGTCGGCGGAAAACGCCGCTGCTCCCGCTGCAACTGCGGTAATCAGAGGTAACCGCATATCCGAATCCATTTCCCTCGGCTCTCTGTCCGTTCGCATATGACAAAGCAAAGCGCCGCCTGCCGTTATGCAGTCGGCGTTTTTCTGTTCCGTTTTGCCGGATACCGATGTTGTATCGCGCCTGTACCTTCAGAAGATCCGTCAAGCACACCATCCGGGACGCTCATTTTTATGCTTCAAAAGCTCAAAGTGCACGCCCGGTTTCATTCTTCCTAATCGGATCGTCCCGCGCTCGCACATGCGGGGTTGTTTCGGGCATCTGAAACCGGAAGAAACAGGCTGCGGCATTCCGTGAGACCCTTCCGATGCAGCGGACAGAATTCTGCGGCTTCCGGCGGCGCTTTCTTATGGCAAAGCATCCAGACGGTGCATTTTGATTATGAACCTAGTTCCCCGTTTCACGGGTCTGTCCGCCCGTCTGCGGCACGAAGTAATGTGTCTGTGCATAGGCAAACTGTGCATGAAACCGTCGTGCTGCCTCCCGGCTCATCGCTTCCTCCGGGCGTATCATGTCAAAGGCATGCATGTTCGAGCAGTACACATCCACGCAGGCCGGAACACCGCAGGCTCTAAGCTGCTCAATATAACGAACAGTCTCATCATAAAACGGCTCGCCGTCGCCTACAAAGGTGTAAGCGGGCGGCAGACCGGCGAAGTTCGTCAAGCGCGCCGGGGCGGCATACGGCGACAGCGTCCCCCGCTCCTGCCCCCGCAGATAGCAGCGCCATGCCAAGTGGTTCCTGCGGGTATTCCATATCCGGCCGCGATTATTCCGTGAACTCTCCGTGTCCCTGTCATCCAACATCGCATAAAGCGGCATCTGGAATGCGACATTCACCGCGCCGGTATCTCGCGCTTTGATACAGACTGCGGCGCATAGCCCGCCGCCCGCACTTTCGCCGCCCACCATCAGCTGGTCGTCCCGAACGCCCAATGCCCCGGCATGTTCCTTCAGATACAGAAGCGCCGCATAACAGTCGTCCAACGCCGCGGGGTATGGCGCAAAGGGTGCAAGCCGGTACCCCGGCGACACCACCACAGCACCGAACTGTTTCACAAGCTCCACCGCCCGAGACATATGCACCATTTCCTTCATGCCGACGATGTATCCGCCGCCGTGGATCCACAGGACCCCCGTAGCCTGCCTCGGGGCTTCTTTCGGCGACAGCACCAACGCCGGGAGCTTCCGCTTCCCGGACGGAATGTAGATCTTTCGAACGCAAACGTTCTTGTCGGGTCTCAGAGAGCGCATGCGAGTCTCCTTCTGTGATCGGTGTTCGGACGTAACGATAAGCGCCTTGTTCCTGCCAAAAGCACTTCTTTTTTGCGGAAATACGGCGCAGCGGCAAAGAACCGATCGTTTCCGCCATTGATCGGGAAGTCGCGGCCTTTGCCTGCCCGGAAATGCTCCTGCAAAACAAGGCGATGATCCTGCGCCTTGTGCGCGAGAAAGCGGATCTGTACAGCGATGTGGACCGGGCGGCAGTGCCGGTCATAATGGCATTGAGCCGCATGCAGGGTGATCCGTTCCGCCGGGCCTCAACGAAGAAATATTCTTCTTTGGGGGAGATAATTCGCAACGAGCCTCCTCTGACGGTGGAGGCGTACAGACGCCGGCTGGCCAGCGAGGTCCTCTACGCACAAGCACCCATTCGGGTGCTTCTTCTTTGGCCGAGGATGCGCTTGCCGCGGCGCTGCTGTCGGAGGTCGTGGACGGCTCGGCCAACGAGGACGTCCTTGCTACGCATTGCGCTCGCCTCGATCGATGAGATCATGCAGCAGCAAGCAGTTCTTCCAAACGTTTCCGGATCAGCGCCATGATGCGCGGATTGTCCGGCATTTCCACAAGTTCCTCCGGGTCGCAGAGCGCCGCGAGATCCTCCGACAGATAGCCTTGCTCAAATACATCGATGCCCGCGCGGCCGAGCAGTTCCGCAAACTGCATGAGCGCCGCATTTCCATCCAATTCGCCGCGTTTTTTGAGCGCACCCGACCATGCCGCGATCGTCGCCAGCGGATTTGTCGAGACCTTCTCGCCTCTGCGGTAACGATAGAAATGATCCGTGACCGTGCCGTGCGCAGCCTCATATTCAAAGCATCCGTCCGGGGAGACCAGAACGCTCGTCATCATCGGCAGCGAGCCCGCGGCCGCCGCGACAAGATCGCTCATAACATCGCCGTCATAATTCTTGCAAGCCCAGATGATCCCGCCCGACGACCGGATCACCTTCGCTGCCACGTCATCGATCAGCGCATAGCGGTAATGCAGCCCGGCCTGCTCAAATGCGCTGCGGTATTCCTCGTCAAAGACCTTCTGGAACAACAGTTTGAACGTCTGATCGTAATCCTTCGAAATGGTATCCTTTGCAGAAAACCACACGTCCTGCTTCACATCCAGCGCATAGGCAAAGCAGCAGCGCGCAAAGGACAGGATCGAATCGTCGCGGTTGTGCATGGCCTGCACAACGCCCGAACCCCGGAAATGATAAACCGTCTGCCGCGAAAGCTCCCTGCCATCTTCATCCGTAAACACGAGTTCCGCTTTTCCCGGCTGCTGCACCCGATACTCGACCGCGCGATACAGGTCGCCATAGGCATGGCGCGCGATCGTGATAGGACGTTTCCAGCAGGAAACGACCGGCTTGACCTTCGAAATCAGGATCGGCGCACGGAACACCGTGCCGTCAAGCGCAGCACGGATCGTCGCATTGGGCGAACGCCAAAGCTCGCTCAAGCCATACTCTTCTTTTCGCTGCAAGTTTGGCGTAATGGTCGCGCACTTGACGCCGATCTTCAGCCGCTTGATCGCATCGGCGGCTTCGACCGTCACCGCATCCCGCGTTTTTTCCCGATTTGGGAGGGAAAGGTCATAATACTCCGTGTTAAGCTCCACAAAGGGCAGGATCAGTTCCTCCTTGATCATGTGCCAGATAACGCGCGTCATTTCATCGCCGTCCAGCTCCGCGATCGGATTCTGCATCTTGATTCGTTCCATCGTTTTACTCCCTGTTCTCCGCCGCATAGTGGTTCATGAGGCATCCCGTCAACAGCAGTTCGCGCTCTTCTCTCGTTGTATTCTTTAGATACAGCGTCATGTCCTGTACGCAGCCGCCGCTGATAAGCTTTGCAGGGAAAGCTTCGTCGCCGCGGCGGACCTTCTCCCGTACATCCGGCACATAAAGATAATCGCCGGTCTTTCCCGCAAAGTCGATCTCCTGCGGAATCGTGAAAGGAAGCATGCCCCAGTTCACGCAGTTTGACCTGTACCGTTTGGTCGCGTACTCATGGCAGAGATTTGCAGCGCCGCCAAGCACACGCTGACAGGATGCCGCCTGCTCGCGTGCGGAACCGTCGCCGGGCTTATTCGCATAGATCACGGAGCCGATCTGCATGTGTGCAAGATCGTCGCGCCGCAGTCCGAGCGTGCGCAGAACGTCCGATAGTTCTTCCGGCGCTTCTCCTGCTTCCCTGCGCTGTTCAAGACGCTGCGCTGCCTTTGCGCGCTGCACATAGCCCGGGTCGCGGCGCGAAAGCGCAAAGGATGCGAGCTTCAGCGGATTCGAACGATAGGACGAGGTCTCGCCGGATGGGATCAGCTCGTCCGTGGTCGTCACGGGATCATTCAAAACGCTCGCTATCTGCAAAAGCAGATTCTCGCCGAGCGCCGGGATCTTCGGCCATTCGGCAATATTAGGGCCAAACTTCAGCGGCTCGTCTTTTTTTGCGTTTCCAAATCCGAAATACACGCGCCGTTCATAGACGCTTGCATCAAATACGCGCTGCACAGGCTTCGGCGGTTCGTAATCCACGTCCGCAGCAGAGGTGAGCACGCCGCCGTTTGCAGCCGTTGCCGCGATAGACCGCGCGTCCATAAGCAGGACGCCGGAAAGCTGCCCGTCGCTCGGCCGGGAACCTTCGCGGTTCGGGAAGTTGCGCGTGGTATGCCGAATGGAGAGCGCGTTGTTCGCCGGGACGTCTCCCGCGCCGAAGCAGGGGCCGCAGAAACACGGTTTCAACAGCGCGCCCGCCTCCAGCAGCGTCTGCTGCACGCCGTTTTTGATCAGTTCCAGATTGACAGGAACGGACGGCGGATACACGGACAGAGAAAAATATCCGTTTCCCGTGCTCTTGCCCGCAAGAATCGCGGCGGCCTCTGCAATGTTATCATACATGCCGCCCGCGCAGCCCGCGATCACGCCCTGATCTACATGCAGCTTGCCGTTTTTAACCTTGTCCGTCAGTTGGAGCCGCGCCTTGTCTCCAAACTGCTCGGCGGCCCTGCATTCGACCATGCGCAGAATATCGCCCGGATGGTCGATCAGCTCGCGAAGTGTAACCGCTTCCGACGGATGGAACGGCAGCGCGGCCATCGGCTCGACCGTCGAAAGATCGATGGAGACCATACCGTCGTAATAGGCGCCCTCCTTCGGATGCAGTGCATGATATGCGCCG
>OJAR01000281.1_pt1 | contig 17643 bp, 7 predicted proteins | sample 1589431 | NCBI WGS metagenome assembly OJAR01 (sample SAMN03283242) | human gut metagenome | biome: human-associated habitat; material: feces | host: Homo sapiens | place: Peru | collected 2012 | reverse complement strand
AAATTTTCGCAGAACAAGGCGGAGGACGCAGGAATACTGTCGTATTCCGAGGACAACAACGCAGTTATGCGGGATTTTATGCAGCAGATGTTAAAGGGCTTTGTTGGAAGACAGTATAAGTCCAAGTAAAATGATTTGAGATCAACGGTTTTTTACGGTGAGCCGAAAAATCCCTCCTATGGTATATTATTGAAACCATAGGAGGGTTCTTTTTGCTATTTCTTGATTTTATCTGTTCAATTCATAAGACATAGGCACTCGGCATAAGCTTATCGTTAGTATAGTTTATTTGTTTTTAATTACCTTTCTGACTACAAGTTTATCGCAAAGTGCAAGTATGCCCGGCAGTATAAACAGTATGAGCAGGATTGCCGAAGCACATCCGACCGATAGAGTACGAACGATTAGCTCTGCGCAGATCTGCCTTGCTCATTTTTTATCTACAAGCAGTTTCCAAAGTTTGTTGTAACTAACAGTTAAAGTCATTTTTTGACACCTCGAAGTGTTTTTTTCTATTATAACACACATATATTAAGAAAGTAAGAAATGTGATGAAAAAGCAGCTGTACTGTCGTAAGATATTGCGATACTTTGCTATATTTCAAATATTAATAACGTAAAAAAACGCCGTTCTTATCACAGCGGATATATCAAATGACTAAATAATTGTCATCCGTTAATATTTTTGAAACTGTGCTTTTGTGTTAAAACGACAATTCAAATGATTTCTGATTAATAAAAGAACAACGGCTCTGCTCTTTGCAGGCAAAGCCGTTATTGCGGCTCAAATCTAAGCCTCATATATAATTTCTGCGGGGAAGTGCACCGCTATTGTCGTTCCGTTCGCTGTACTTTTCTCTGCTCTCACTTCGCCTCCGTGAAGTGCAACGATCTCCCACACAAGCGAAAGCCCCAATCCAACGCCGCCGTATTCACGGCTTCGGGACTTATCAACACGGAAGAACGGTTGAAAAACGCTTTCCCGATATTGTTCGGGAATTCCGTATCCGGTGTCTGTTACCCGTATAACAAGCTGTTTTTGTTCTTTTATTATGTCTATATTCACAGCTCCGTCGGGACGGTTGTACCTGATGGCATTTTCGGTCAAATTATATATCAAACGGTAAATTAATGTGTCACTGCCTTTCATAACACAATCACCGCTGTGTTGAAGTGTAATGTTGTTTTTCTCAGCCAAAGGAGCGAGGTCGGCAAAAATCTCCTCAATCATCGGCGCAAGCTGAATACAATCGTTACACGGAACAGTGCGCAGCTCGCTCATCTCAAGCAAAGTTTTTGTCATTTGCGTCATACGCTCAATTTGCTCGCTCAAAAGCTGAAGGAATTTCGCTGTTTCGGGCAGCACATCGGTATGCTCGGCAGAAAACAGATCAAGCTGTGTTTGCATCAGAGTCAGAGGAGTTCTCAACTCGTGTGCGGCGTTACCCGTAAACTGTCTTTGTGCAGCAAATGCATTGTTAAGTCTTTCCAGCATTTGGTTAAAGGAATAACTGAGTTGTCGGAATTCGGGCAGTACATTCTCGCTGATTTTCATATCGGCAAGATTATGCATTTGCACCTGTTCAACTTGAGAAGCAAAGCTGCGCAAGGGCTTGAGGGCTCGTCCGCTGACAAAGTATGCAAGAATTCCGCTTAATATCGTTACCGCTATTGTTATGTACCAGTTGGTAATACAAAAATCTTCCTGAGCGCCGTGAATAACAATAGTCAAATCCTCGTTTTCATTTGCTTCTTCGGGTGAAAATGAATCCGTTTTGTCGTCAAAGACGTTAGTCTGTATAGAGTCTCCGATAGTACCCATATAGTGAACTCCTGAGAAGCAGAGCAACAATTTCATTGAAACGCAGGTGATACCGATAAGCAGAACTGTCATCAGGGTAATTCTCCACTGTAAGGAAAGCCGTTTCATACTTCTGTGCCTCCGATCAAATATCCCTCTCCGATGCGGTTACGGACAGGGTCATAGCCCAGCACAGAACGCAGCTTTTTTCGCAAAGCCGAAATATGTACGCGTATAGAGTTACTGAAATTATCTACGCTGTTGTCCCAAACGTGCTCAATCAGTTCCTCTTGACTGACGGGACGACCTTGATTCAGCATAAGGTATTCAAGGATACCGGTTTCCTTACGCGTAAGCGTAAGAGAATTCCCTTTCACGTTTGCACTGCGGGATCGCATATCAAAAGTCAAATCTCCGCAGGTAAGCAATACGTTCTGTTGAGTGAATTTGCGAAGCGTTAAGCTGCGGATCCTCGCTTCAAGCTCCGCCAGATGAAACGGTTTTGCAAGATAGTCGTTTGCGCCCGCATCCAATCCTTTCACCTTGTCGTCAACCTCGTTTCTGGCAGAAAGAATCAGAACACGAGTATCTCTGTCGGTTTTACGCAGGGTTTTGAGTACCGTCATACCGTCTGCTCCGGGCAGGTTCAAATCCAACACTACAAGGTCGTACCGCTCGACACCGAGAAGCTCAATAGCTTTGTTTCCGTCATAACAACTGTCAACACTGTATGCAAGACGTTTCAGACTGCGAACTATACTTTCACAAAGGATACGTTCATCTTCAATAACCAAAATATGCATAAAAAACCTCCTTGCTTTGTTTCTGAAAATCTCAATCTTTTTCCGTTTCCTAAACTGCAGAGAACAGCTGCACTTAGATTATATCAAATATTATAACAAATAGATATAAATTTTTTGTTAAGTTTCTGTTCTTAACAAAGATTTTATATTCGCTGTGCTACAATGATGTCACAAAGGAAGGGAGTGATTGAAGTGTTTTTATCAAAAAAAGCCGTACTCCAAATAGCTTTGCTTGTCGGCGGAGCGGCAATGCTTTGCTTTGGTATTATAAGGGGCGAGGCAGATTCCGTTCTGAGCAAGGCAATACGACTGTGTTTGGAGTGTGTTGGAATTGGATAAGAAAAAAACTGAAAAGAATCCGAAAAAGAAGGCGTTGGGGTTATCTCATTTTTTGTCTCGTTTTCGAGGCTTTTTTCAGGCGGGAGCGACCTTGCTCACAAACCTTCATCTGCCGAATTTTCTGAAAGGTGGAATTTACCAGGGAAACGGAAAAGCGATTTGCGTTCCCGGACTTAACTGTTATTCCTGCCCAGCGGCGGCGGGGGCTTGTCCGATAGGTGCTTTTCAAGCGGTAGTAGGCTCCTCAAAATTCAGCTTTTCATATTATATTACAGGATTTCTCATTTTGCTCGGAGTGTTGCTCGGACGTTTCATCTGCGGCTTTTTATGCCCGTTTGGGTGGTTTCAGGAGCTGTTTCATAAAATACCGACAAAAAAAATTTCGACAAAGAAGCTTAAACCAATGACATACATAAAATACGGCGTTTTGCTTATTTTGGTAGTAATTTTGCCTATTTTCGCCGTAAACGATGTCGGAATGAGCGATCCGTATTTCTGTAAATATCTTTGTCCTCAGGGAGTTCTTGAGGGAGCTATACCGTTGTCAATAATTGATTCGGGTATCAGAGAGGCGATAGGCTTTTTATTTAGTTGGAAATTTTCGATTCTTTTGATTACAGTTATTGCAAGTATAATATTTTACCGTCCTTTTTGTAAATGGCTATGCCCTCTCGGAGCAATATATGCTCTGTTGAACAAGGTGTCTTTATTCCAAATGAAAGTGGATAAAAGCAAATGCGTTTCCTGTGGAAAGTGCGCAAAAGCCTGTAAAATGGATGTTGACGTAACAAAGACTCCGAATCACACCGAATGTATTCGCTGCGGAATGTGTGTTCGTGCCTGCCCAACAGACGCAGTCCGCTTCCGATACGGCCTTGGAAACGGCAAAGATGCGGTTAAAATGTTAAAATCAGCACAAAAAAGCGATGACGAGTCCAAGGAGAAAAAGATATGAATGTAAAGAAATCGGGCATTTATTACCGCCGTTGATTCTGTTGTTCTGTCTTGTCGCCTGTTCTTCAAAATGCACGAAAGACGGCTGCAAAAAATACAGCAAACCCATAAACAGTTGTATATCGGCGAAAAAAATTTCTAAGTGAAAGGGAAGATAATATTATGAAAAAAATGAAAAAATTTAAACCGAGAGTTATATTGACGGCGTTTATGATGACGGTATTGCTGGCGTTTACAATGACTGCCTGCGGTACAAAAAGCAACGATAAATCAAGTCAAGTGGACGGTAAAGTTGTTTCTGCAAACAGCGACCCCAAAAATGAAGATGAAGCTCTCGCAATGTACAAAGAGCTTATGGAACAGGAAAATGCAATTCTTGCGAAAAACACCGAGCTTTGGAACAAAGTTTTTTTATCAGCCGATAAGGGTATGACAATGCAGGAGGACGGCAAAAACTACGGCGATTTTCTGCTCGATACCATCGACTCCATTAAAGATGAGTTTAAAGAGGACGAGCTGAAGCTCCTTAAAAGTGAAGGAGAAAAAATCCGTAAGATTGAAGTCAAGTTGACAATGTTGGAACAAAAATACCCCGATATTGCTCAAAAATGCAAGGACAGCTCAACGAGTGTTCCTGCTGACGGTAATATGAGTATTGTATCAAACGAAAAGAATACGGAGAAATTTCCTTCCTTTGAGGGTAAAGACTTAGACGGAAACAAAATAAAGAGCGATGATTTGTTCTCGGAGAATGCCGTAACTGTTGTGAACCTTTGGTTTACCACCTGTAATCCATGCGTCGGCGAACTGGGCGAGCTGGATAGACTGAACAAAGATCTTGCGGAAAGGGGAGGAGCTGTTATCGGTATCAACTCGTTTACTCTTGACGGAGATAAAGCAGCCGTTTCCGATGCTAAGGATGTTTTGCAGAAAAAGGACGCTTCCTATCAAAACGTGTATTTTGATTCCGACAGTGAAGCAGGAAAGTTTGTAAAAAATGCATATACTTATCCAACTACTTATGTGGTTGACCGCAACGGTAATATTGCAGGCGATCCTATTGTGGGCGCAATAAACGGAAAATCTCAGTTGGAATCGTTGAAAAAACTTATCGACAAAACTATTGCTGCCGATAAAGGCAAATAAGCTTTTGCGTGCAATAGCGGTAAAACATATGTTCAAATGCTCCCCTGCCGATTAACGGCGGGGAGCATTATTTGTTAAAGCTTTAAATCAGGGTGCAGATATATACCCTGATTTTTGTTATTACAGTGTTTTTGCAAAAAAATTTCCGATTTGTCAATTGACATTTTGGGAATATTATTGAAAAAAATTTGGATTTATGGCATTATTTTTATAACGAAAGATATATATTAAAAAGATTGGTGCAGTTGCTTTTACACATCTGCCGCTTATCGGTTGTTGTATCAATTAAATTCGTGTGACGGCAGTCGCAGAGAGGAGCGAATCAATGAAAATTAAGAACATAAAAATCAAATTTACAAAGCTGTTGACTGTGCTGCTTACCTTATGTATGATTCTGTCAATAGTTCCAATCACGGCATATTCAGCTGAGACTGAGGTTTCGGGTGAAAAACCGCTGACAAACAATTATACGCACACATACCACACTAACATCAAAGTAACGGCTGATGTCAAAATAATTGACCAAAGCGGCAATCTGATTTCTACCACAGTAATTAATAAGGAAAGCGGTTTTTTGATTGGAAATGTATCTGATGCACAGCCGCAGGCGGAGCTTAAAAAATTCAATGAAGAAATCGAAAACCGTTTTTCATCAATGGGGACTGTCACAAAACAGAATATCAGAACCACCTTGACATTCGATCATTTTGAGAGTTCAAATGTCATTATCTTTGATGAGAATGTAGGTAAAACTCTTGATGTTCATGAATATCAGGTGTATCAAATGACTTATGATATGATCGTACAGGAGTTCGGCAACGACCAGACCATCACCGATGTATCCGTTGTAAATGTCAACACAAATCTAAGTGCCTCCACGCCCGTTGCCTTTACTGCGCAGCCGGATGCCTCGTGTGCCGATAAATTTGACATTACCGAAGAGATGTGGGAGGCTGCGCGACCTCTGGACGATATAATAAAGAATACCGATACGCCCCGTGCCCCCATTGCAGGCGGAGAGTATTGGTACAGCCTTGTGCTCACCGCCAAGCCCGGCTATGAGTTTTCGCGGGATTTTTCTGAAAATAGTGGAATTAAAGAGGGCAGCGGCGTTACCTTTACCGTGAACGGCGTTTCCTATACAGGAAGAATCGCTGTGAGTGCCGACGGTAAAACCCTTACCGCGTGGGAGTTTATGGATCCGGTCACGGTGTCGAAGAACACCGACGCTTCCGCCATTACCCAGGTAAACATTGAGAGCCTGTATAAATATGGTGTAGGTGATTCTCCCGGAAAAACGGCAGAACCGTTTGATGAAGAAGCAGACAAATATGAGATCGTATATGAGTGTTGGGAAGAAATGGAGAACGGCGATCCGGTTGCGTTCTGGTATTCCGATGAAAGCCGGTATACCCCTTCTATGAAGAGAATCACGCAGTTTGAAGACGGCAAAAGCTATATGTATTCCATTGAACTGAGAGAAAAGGCCGGATACACCTTTGCCGACAATTGCATTGTGAGGATAAATGTCAGACCGCAATCTACTGTTATAAAGACGCAAAACGGATTGTTTATTCCGGCAATTGACACCATTCATCCGGCGATGCCGAAGGAAATTGAAACTGTTGAAATCAACAATGCAACCTTGTCCTTTAGGGACGGCGACAAGCCTGTGTTCACCGGAACCATACCGGACAATGAAAAATATGTGTTAGTCTTTGAGGAATGGAAAACCGACGGTGAATGGACGCGTTCCGATGAGTGGTTTAACGATGCTGATCATCACGGCGACGATAAGGATATAACCGCCTTTGATAAGAACAAAACCTACCGGTACAATCTTTATATCAAACTGACTGCCAAAGCCGGAGAAGGCGGTTGGGTTTTCGGCCCTAATACGGTGCTTAAAATTAACGGCAAAAAAGTTTCATATACCTATCGAAGCATCGAAGAAAATGAAAATGGCTACAGATACAGTTTTGGGGTTGCGACCGATCTGACTATGACGCCGAGCGGCTCGGCATCACATACTCATAACTACGGTACGGAGTGGAAATATGACGGTGCAAATCACTGGCATGAATGTGCCTGCGGCGACAAGGCGGACACGGCGGTGCACACCTTCAAGTGGGTTACCGACAAGGAAGCGACCGCAACCGAGAAGGGCTCCAAGCACGAGGAATGTTCCGTCTGCGGTTATATGAAAGCAGCCGTTGAAATACCTGCAACCGGTTCCGGAAACGGCTCGGCCAATCAGCCCGGCAAGCCCGGCAATACCTCTTCTCCGCAGACCGGTGACAACAACAGTCTTGCTTTGTGGTTTGCCGTTCTGTTCATCAGCGGCGGTGTTCTTGCTGTGCTTTGCGTTGCAAACAAGAAGGAAAAAGTAAAAACGCCTTGAAATAAGGTTGATATAAAGGAGGAACTCTTATGAAAAAAACCAAAAAACTATACAAAAATTCAGGAGTGAAAGTCAGTATGAAGTTGAAAACCGCACTTTTGATGCTGCTGGTGACGTTGTTGAGCCTCTCCGGCATCGTGACTGCGAATGCCGCCACAATTAAGGATGACGGAAAATACACGCTGATTCTTCAGTGCGGTCTTAACGGTCTGGACGGAAAAATCGACGGCGATTATTCAAAAATGATAAAGTTTGATGTTGCCGACGGCGACACAACGGTAAGCTTATCCGAATTGACTGCGGGCGTACTTCCGTTCAACGGCAGAACCCAATTTGTTTATTGGGCAACGGATTGGACGGGCGAAACAAAAGTCGCAGAGAATATTCCCCTGTCCGATTTTAATTCCGAGGGAACTTTTTACTTAGAGCGTGAACCTGTGGAATACACTAACGGTCTTACGATTTATGCTACCTTCTCCGAAGAACCGTTAAAGGGAACAGGCACATATTACCTGACGCTTGACTGTCTCGGCGGCGAAGTAAACGGTAAGTATGAAATAACCATGACAAGCAGCTCGAGTGAGTATCAGACGGTTGACTTGACTAAATACACACCGGTAAGAGAGGGCTATACCTTTGTCGGTTGGGACTTAGACGGCAAGTATGTAACCTCCGTGCCGGCCGATTGCTTCAAAGAAAAGGATGTTGTGAAGGTTCTCGCAACATATACCAAAAATACCTTTGACAACGACGGTATAGTATTAACTCTTAATGCTAACGGCGGACAACTCAATGGTAAGGAGTCTAACACATACGACTATGTAGGCGGCAGAGACTCCGGAGCGTCAATGTCACTGTTGCCCTATGTTCCCGTAAGAGAGGGCTATACCTTTAACGGCTGGAACACCAAAAAAGACGGCAGCGGGGATAATTATAAGTATGTTTATTGGAGAATTTGGGATAATAACGAGGAAACCAATAAAGAATTTGATAAAGATACTTTGATCACATACGAATCGGGTTATGAGAGGTATAAAAATGTAACCTTGTACGCCTCCTGGACGAAAACCTCCGGAGAGCCGGAAAATCCCGGTAAGGACACGGTAAAGGAGATCCAAAGCACGGGAGATATAAAGGCAAAAATCGAGTTTGCCAATGAAGTCAGCAAGGATTACAAATTGGATATCAAACCGGTCGAAGTCAATAAAGAATTGGCAGACAAGAATGTGAAATTCATTGCGGATATCAATGTGTTGGATGGAAACAACAATGTTGTAAAAATCAGCGATAACAAAATGAAGATCAGAATTGCTTTGCCGGACGACTTGAAGGGCTATAACAAATACGAAGTTGTATATATTTCCGATAACGAAATAAAAGAAACATTACCTGCCACTGTAGATAACGGTTATATTGTGTTTGAAACAACACATTTAAGTCAATATGGAATCATGGCTACAAACACCGTCAATGAGACAAAAAGCTCGCAGACCGCAACAAACACCGTCAATGATACAAAAAGCCCGCAGACCGCAACAAACACCGTCAATGATACGAAAAGCCCGCAGACCGGCGACAACAACAGTCTTGCTTTGTGGTTTTCCGTTCTGTTAATCAGCGGCGGTATTCTGGCTGTGCTTGGTATTGCAAATAAGTGGAAAAAGTCGGCATAACCCAATAACAATGAAAACCCAAAGTCCCCCATAACAAAAAGGCAGTGACTGAAAAACTGTCACTGCACGTTTTATAAAAACAGAAGGTATAACTTGAGTATTCGGTAGAAAGCAATGGTTTCTCGCTTCTGAAAAACCTGCCGCTCAAGATCTGTTTAAATAAAAGTTTATGGATAAGGACGGTAACGTTAATATGCCGTTTGAAAAGAGAATAGCCGGCCGGACGGTAATTTCCGGCATAGTTTTTAGAGCACTCAGCAAGTAAAAAACTTGCCGGGTGCTTTTCTATATGCCTTTGACAAAATTCAACCGCATACAACGGCAAAACATACTATTGTTAAGTTTCTCTTCCTGTAAACATAAGTGTGTATCAACAAAAAGCCGAAAACGGACACTGTAAAAATCACGGCTGTGTGTTCATTTGTTGAACCAAAAGCAGATAGCAACAAAAAATGACAACGGCAGTAATATGCTGTCGCTTTTTGCTATATGATTTGGTAATAATTATTGTTGTTGTTTTGTGCCAATTTAACTGTAACGCAGGTTTTTCCTATTTGCTATTTTTTTCTTGCTTCTGTAACGCATCTATTGTAAACCTACAAGTCGGTTTACTGAAAATCTATTATACATATTGACAGATTATACAAAAAGTGGTATAATTAACTAAAATTATTATTGTTATTTTCAGTAATATCAGGAGGTGCGATTATAATGACCGAAAGAAAAGGCGCTAAAAAATTAGGTAAAAAGATTCTTGCGCTTGTTCTGAGCCTGTCAATTTTAATGTGCGGTGTGCCGTCCTTGTCTGCTGTGGCAAAAGAAACAGAAAAGGATTACACACGTCTGTATGATTATGACGAGCTTGCACAGCGTTATCTCTCGGATAATGAAGAGGCGCAGTCTGAATATCCAAACGGAGCCTTTATGTTCCCAATCTCATCATCACAGCTTAAGCAGAACGAACTGTATGCTGTTGAGGTGTTCAGGGAGGGAGGAACTACGGGAGAATCGTCTATCACCGTAAAATCGGTTGATATGACGGCTTGTTACGGTGCCGACTATGAGATTTACCTTGATAATAAGTACGGTTCATCACCCGTTAAAGGTGAAGCAAATCCTTATTACGATATGGAGGAGTACAGCTTTATTGCAACGCACACACAGAGCGAGGTCGTTTACGCATCCAATAATGACGAAAACACTCAGCAGGTGCGTAAGGACGCAAGCGAATACAATGATTATCTTCTCGATGAAGTAATGCCGACATCAAGTGAATTTACTCTGAATTTTGCAGACGGAGAAAATTCAAAAACCATATACATTCAGACAAAACAAAAGGATCAGGTTACGGCAAATCTTGAGTTTACGCTGAATCTCTGCAACCCAACGGGCGGCAGTATAGGTGTGCAGACGAGCTGTGCTTTTACAATACTTGAGGACAGAGAGATTCCTCCCACTTATCTTACGCTTGACGAGGGCAGTGTAAATCCTGACAGTGAGGAAGCATACATTACCGTAAAAAGAAGCGGTAATATGGGCACCAAAGGTGCGTTTTCAATAAGAACGGAGTCTGCTTCCGCAAAGGCAGGTCAGGCATATCAGGCTGTCCAGATGCCGCTTGAATTTACTCCGGGAATGTCTGAAATCAAGGTTCCTGTTACAATGCTTGACGGTGCCGAAAGCGATACATATTTTAATGTTTGCCTTGAGGATATAACGGTTGCCGACAGCAAAAGTCAGACGAAAAGAATGAATATTACCGATAAGGCGGTAAAAGAGGAAAAGCACTTAACCGCTCTTACAGCTTCCGAGCAATATGTTACTTCATCAATGGTTGATACAAACACAGGCACAAGAGGCGTTCAGATAATTGACGCTTCGCAGTTTGATGTTGCTACGGTTACAAACAGAGGTACGGGCAGTCAGAGTCACGGATACAACAGAGACGGCTCTGATATGAAGCTTGAATACAACAATCATTGGAGCAGTAAGAACAACTGTATTTCTGCCCGTTCAAGAGAAAAAATCAACTTTACCGGTGTTGATTCAATTACAATCGCGATTGATAACTTCAGCGGCTCTACCGCATCGGACGACCAACTGTTTTATGTTGCCGACAGCGACAAATTCCAGTCAAACACCTCAAACTATGACTGGGTACATGACCTCGGCGGTATAGGCGGCTGCTGGAATATGACTAATATCGGCGATTCCTTTATTCAAAGAACAGCAAATCTTGATCAGAACAAGGTTAAGGGAGAGCATTATTTGTACCTTGCACTTCACAAAGGTGCTGTTGTCGGTTATGCAGGCTACAAGGTGTATAACCGCGGTGCGGAAAATCTCAACCACAACCTGCGGCTGAATATGACAAAGTATAACCTTAGCATTATTGATCCCGATACCACTGCGATTTATGTTGACGGAAAGCTTACCAATGTTCAGGTTGCAAAAAACGTTCTGCTTGTTGACCCTGCCTCTATGCACAGCAGTGACCGAAACACTGGCGTATCATTTGATATTTACAGAGATGAAACCACGGCTGTTTCTGCGGCTGTTGATACTCAGTTTAACGGCTTGGCAAAGCTTGACGGAGTATATTTCTGCGAAAGCGGCAAAACCTCAAATCATTCCGAGCTTTACAAGCTGGACAGCGATTCATTTACTCTTACGGCAGATATTCTTGAAAAATATTCTTCCTACATTAATGATAATAAGATAGTTATTCAGCCTGTATATTCGGTGTCGGATTCTTCCTTGCGTGTGGAAAGCTTTGACAATACAAAAACAACAGGACAGAAATTTGTTGCCGATAATAACAGCTGCACAGGCGAGTTCTATTACTCGGGTCAGCATATCGGCACATTGAGCTGGACAAAGCCCAGAACAGATACAAATAACTATCTTGTTGCAGATACTCTCAAATTTAATTTTGAATATGCAGAGGGCATTTCGTCGCACCTTTGGAATTTAAAGCTTGACACAAGGGCGGCTTCAACAGAGAGCCTGCTGTCTGCCGCCGATATTATAACGAAAAACACAGGTACGCTTTCGATTGACATTCAGCTTTCGGATCTGTATTTCTCGGTAACGCCGAATTTCAGTCTTGCCGATACAACAACGGTTCTGAATGTTACAAATCCGGGCGACGGTGATTTTATCGGTAAAGGCGGAAAATACGCAACCGAGAATTCCGACGGTTCGGTTACTCTTAAGGGCTATTCCGCACAGGACGGAGCAACCGACACTGTATTTAACAATATGTCCGTAAACGAAATCATCACCTTCCATGCTCAACCGAAATCGGGCTATCGTGCAAAGTGGAGCTATACCGACAGTGCGTCGCACCAGACCAAAACATATTACGGAAACAGCTTTTTCTTTGCAATACAAAATCCTTATGATATCAATGACAATCACATTACACTGACGTTTGAAAAAACAGGCGACGATTATAAGACCTTCAGCTTCTACGGACAGACGATGTTGCAGGAGGGCACGGTAATAAATCCGCCGACAAGTCAGACTGATACATACAATCTCGTCGGCGGGGCACAGGTAACTATGGACAGCTACTCGGCCTTGTCCGATGAAAACGGAGAGTTCTGCCTTGAAACTAATCCGGGTAATGAAGGCTCTGAAATAGTAAACATTTCCGCTTCAAAGGATGAAATTCACAGAGCCTTGGTGTTCTACAATCACCGCTACTATATCTGCGACATCAATATGGCTGATTATCTTTCGTCAGATGATGTATCAAGCATAAATGCAAAACTGAAATTGCAGTATAAAACAAACGGTGTAACACCTACAAAGATTAATGCCGTTTCTTCGGACGGAACCGTTTACGGCGATACAATTACTCTGATATCTGCAAACGCGGTTCAGTTTGATTTATCCTTGGATACAAAGGGACAAAGTGCAGACAAACCCGTCAACCTCGTGCGCTGGACCGTTGAAAATGACGACGGAATAAAATCGACATATGATGTAGAGCTTGAAAAAGGTCAGACCGTTTCTCATTGGGCAAATACTCTTTCCGAGATCATCAAGCAGGGCGATAAGCTTTTTGTTGAGATGTTGTGGAAAGGCTATGACAGCAGTGCAAGCACAATCTATTCAAGCTACGGTAAATTTGATACAGGCTACAGCTTTGTGGCAACCTCTGTAACGGATACAATAACCTATGCTCCCGACATTGGCGTTCCTAACACAATGGCTCAGCCCATACCTGTTCTTGGAAATGTAAGTCCTACTGTTTCAATCAAGGGCTGTACTCCGATTATAAATACGGGTACTGCGGGAGAAGACAAAGACGGACACGAACTCCATACGCTTACAATCGGTGTAAGCTTTGGCAAGCTTAAGAATGTCGCCTCAAAGGACAGCCGCTGGTCATCGGCAGGACCTCTCGGTAAGGCGAAAATGCTCACAAATATATTGGACGCTTATGATAAAGCCAACAACTCCGAGGCAGGGATTCCGAAACACGCCGCAGGTAAATCTCTTGCAAATACCCTGAATATGAAAACAGCGGTAAAGCTTTCATTCAGCATAACCTTGTGCTATCAGGGCAACTATTATGTGGACGATAACGGAGAGTGGAACTTTGTCGGAAATCTGTTTATTGCAGGAGCGGGCGGCTCAATAAGAGTGAGTATGCCGTTTGTATTGTGCTACATTCCGTGCTTTGCGTACTTTACGGCATCAATTAACGTAAATATCTATATGGGTCAATTTGCCAGAAATGACGGCGAACCGGGTTCGACGGTTGCTCTTACTCTCGACCAGCTAAGCGACGCCAATGCTTCAACCTTCCAGGGCGTATATGAACTTAAAATCGGACTCGGAGCAGGCGTAGGCGTTGGCTTCGACGGACTGTTGTCTGCGTCGGGCGGTGTTGACTTCAACTTTGATATACAGTTCAATGATTATCTTAGAGGAGTCGGAAACGTCGGTATGTCGGGCAGTATAACCCTTGAGCTGTTGTTCCTGAAAGCGTCTTGGAGCGCTAAGTTCTTTTCAGCCGAGATGTTCAACACACTCGGTGATTCAAATGATGTAATGAATTTAAACAAGCTTCAGTCCAAGATTGAAACTGATTTGCTGAAAAATACAACATTAGGCGATATGGTCGTTTCAACAGCTGAAACCTCCAACAGATTACTTGCTTCGAGAGGACTGACCGAAGAAAAGGTTGTACAGCCGACCGATACCCTTGTAAATCCTGAAATAATGTCAATCGGTAACGACAGGTATCTTATCGTAAGTACATCAACGGATTATTCAACCTCTAAGGATAATGTTCTTCATTTCTATATTTATGACGAACCGTCAAACAGTATTGTTGACTCAGGTTCGATTTTGAAGCGTGCAGCAGAAGATGCATACGGTGAGGAAACTGCCGAAAAGCTTTCACAGCTTACGGAGGATTATTATAAGATAGACCACGATGCGGTTATGGCAGACTGCGGCGATGATATTCTTATTGCATGGAACAAGTGTATGATAGCATCAAGCGGCGACAACAGTGAATTGCTGAATTCAGTCGGAATTGCTACTATTTTCTACAATAAAGAGAGCGGCAAATTCCACGATTACAAAGTAATAGCTGACAAGGATAATAAGTACCTGTATATGATGCCAAAGCTTGTATATAACAGCAAAAGCGATTCTGTTCAGCTGTTCTATCAGGCAATGAATATAGAAAATGTCTCACTTAATACCACCCTTGAGGAACTGCAGTCGTTGCCGACGGTTCTGCTTACCTCTTATTGCAGTGCGGACTCAGGCGACTGGTCAGACGGTGAGACTGTATCAATCAACGAAAAGTATCTGAAGTATTTCGATGCGGTTGCATATGAAGATAAAACCTTACTTTCGTATGTAGCTTCGGATACATATGGCTTTACGCTTGATTCGCTTGATGAATTTGAGGTTGAAAGCGACTTTGACGATTCAAAGTTTGAAACTAACAATTCTCTTTATATTCAGAGCTTTGAAACAAAGAACGGTAAGCTTGTATCATCAAATCCGATGCGTATTACAAAAGACGGATATGTTACGGCTAATCCGGAGTTCATTAACATAAGCACTCAAGGCGTTGAGAACACTCTGTTGTTCTATAAGTGTAACGGAGCATACGCTTATCAGAATATTACAAATATCCTTACAAACGGACTCTATAAGGATATGGACGGATATTCACAGATAAGCGACTCATACGTTGAACCTCAGTTTATTTCGGAAACAGATGATTACACCACAAACGATGACTTCTCGGTTTTCACTAACGGCAGCGGCGATATTTACGCACTCTGGACCACAACCGAGAGCAACCAACAGCAAATATGGGTAAGACAGTTTGTGTTCAACCGTTTTGATAAGGTAACAGAAGTAGGCAAGCTTGATTCCGACGGAGTTATTATATATGATGAAAATTCAAATCCGGTTATGGAAAAGCTTGACAGCCCGATGTATCTGCTTAACGGATATTGGGGAGGAAAAACCTATCTTACAGAGGGCGGTATTTACGGAAGCGACAGCTACGGACTATATAAGGACGATTTCTCGGCGGCGGTACTTGACAACGGCGATTTGCTTACCGCATTCAACGCTTATGACAGAGAAATTACCGATGACGGCTGTGAATATGTAAATAATATGCTTGTTGTCTCTGAATATAATACAGATTCGGAATATCATACGCCAAAGGAAATAGACGCTATTGAGTTTAGCAACGATTATCCGACAGGCGGAGAAACAGTTAATGTTACTTGCCACGCCGAAAATCTCGGCATTAATTCCGGCAGAGATGTAACCGTTACACTGTATGTAAACGGAAAAGCCTATGATACCATAAATGAAAGCCTTTGGCTTTCGGCACAGGCAAAGGCATTTGACTTCTATTACACACTCCCGCAGGGGCAGAGTGCAGACGAGGTTTCAATGTATTTCACTGTAACGGAAGACGGAGAAGAAAAGCTTGTTTCTGATTCGTTTGCATTAAAGCAGGGAGCAGACCTTGAAATTACGGCGCTTACATTGTCTGAAATCAACCTCATTACCGAGGATAACGATAACGCAAAATTCTTTGTTCGTGCAACAGTTCAGAATAAGGGCAATGAGGACTATCCGGGCGGAGATTATGTAAGACTTGTTGATCAAGATGTTGAAGAAATGTGTAAAGCTATGGAGGACGGATATGAAGCAGGAGATCCGATTTATACATCCTTTGGCAAAGAACAGATAAACAGCATTGAAATAGGAAACACAACCGAGGTTTGGTTTATTTCGGAGGATATTCCGTCGCAGGTATTTGAAAAAACGGGAACCGATACGGCATATCTTGAATGTATAATTTCCGATAAGAACGAACCTGATTGGAAAACACGCAATTCAGAAGAAAGCTTCAGCGCAATCTCCGAGTTTTATCCCGGACTTACATCAAAGCCTGTTCCCGAAAAGGTAAAATCGTTGAGCATAAGCGATATTGCCGTTCAGGTTGATAAATCGCAAAAGCTCATAAAGAGTGTTCAGCCTGTTTCTTCACAGATTAACAGTCGGATTTCTTATATCTCGTCTGATGAAAGTGTTGCAACAGTCGATGACTTCGGTGTTGTTACCGGTCATAAGGAGGGCAAGGCTGTCATTACCGCCGAAATGGACGGAATTACCGATACCGCCGAGGTAACTGTCAGCAATGCCGCCGTACCGACAAACCCCTCCGAAACGGAGCCTACAGGCAACATCAGCCCGGCAGATACGGATAACACCAAGCCGTCCGATTCAAAGACAGGCGGAACTCAAATCGCTGACGAAGCAGGTGCAGTACTGACAGGCGGAATTGCAATGATAATGATAATAATAATGCTTGTTTTGATTGCTTCTGCGGCAGTAGTGTTCTTCCTGAAAAGCAGAAAGAGCAAATAACAATACGGAATATACTAACAGAATTAAGGGTTATATACCTATCAATTAAATCCGGGAGGATAAAATATATGAGCATTTTTGACAAACTGAAATTTACGGTACAGCAGTCGGTAAACACTGCCGTACAGTCTGTGGGCAGCAAGCGGGAAGTTTTCACCTTTGCAGTACTCCCCGAAAGTCTTGCAGAGCTTCAGGCACTCCCCGAAGCTAACCTTGATACGCCGTATAAGACGGCGGCATTGACGGTGCTGGCACTCTGCGTCTACGCCGCCGACAAAACAATCGGGACTGAAATGCTGAACTGGCTCCGTGGTCCCCGTCCGCTGAACGGACAGGAAATTTCATTTCTTAATGACCGGTTTCGTGACGGCAAGACCTATTTGCCGTTCACCTATTTTGCCGGCTCCACACCCGACAACAACTATACGCCCACTCAGCCATACACCATCACCGTGGAATCAAATTATGTTTCCGCCGAAGAAGCGGGGTATATGAAGCTGTTTATACCATGCGGCGGTTCGGACGATCCCCGCCCCATAAAGCTGCGCCAACGAGGCAGCGACGGCAAGTGGTTTTTGTGGGAGCAGTATCTGC
>OJAR01000279.1_pt1 | contig 17712 bp, 16 predicted proteins | sample 1589431 | NCBI WGS metagenome assembly OJAR01 (sample SAMN03283242) | human gut metagenome | biome: human-associated habitat; material: feces | host: Homo sapiens | place: Peru | collected 2012 | reverse complement strand
GCTGTTTTGTTATTGCTTGAAGGACTATTATTTACACAGAATTTTATGGGGTGCCTTAACGATTTCTGTTGCAAGATTTGAAATAAAATTAATGCATAAAGTATTGAACCACAAATATTTTTTTAGTTTTAATTTATCCGTCCTAACAGGAACAGCCTGCCGTTATAGAATTAATATGAAATTATTTCATAGCCGTCATCGGTAACAAGCACCTGAATTTCCCATTGTGCAGACGGCTTGCCGTCTTTTGTATAAATGGTCCAGCCGTTCTTATCATCAACATAAATATCGGCTTTGCCCATATTTATCATCGGCTCAATAGTAAATATCATTCCCGGCACCATAAGCATTTCCGTGCCCTTGGTCGATACATAGCTAACCCACGGATCTTCGTGAAATTCAAGTCCGATTCCGTGACCGCCCACTTCCCGGACGACAGCATAGCCCTTGCTCTTGATAAAATCATTTACAGCCTGTCCCATATCTCCGAGAAAGCCCCAAGGTTTTACCTGCTTTAATCCTTCGTAAATGCAGTCTTTGGCCGCTTTTACCAAGGCTTTGTTTTCCTCGCTCACATTTCCGATACAAAACATTCGTGATGAGTCCGAATAGTAACCGTTGAGATTTGTGGAAACGTCAACATTTACTATGTCGCCGTCCTTAAGAATGATATCCTTTGACGGAATACCGTGGCATACTTCGTCGTTGATTGAAGTGCACACGCTTTTTGGAAATCCTTCAAAATTAAGCGGTGCGGGAATAGCGCCCATTTTGTATGTAATATCATTTACCCAGTCGTTAATTTCTTCGGTTGTAACGCCTGCCTTTATATGTTCGGAAACATAGTCAAGAACAGCAATGTTAATTTTGGCGCTATCTTTTATCTTTTTAATCTGAGCTTTGGTTTTAATAATAGTGTGATCGGGCACTTCAAATCCCTGAACTTTATATTCCTCAATTTTTTCATCAAAATCAATGTGGCATTTTTTATATTTTTTTCCGCTGCCACACCAGCATTCATCATTTCTGCCCGGTTTATCCATAAATATGTCTCCTTGTATTTAATTTCAATTTATTATATCACTTTGCAATGATTTCTACAATATATATTTTTTTAATAAGAGCAACGCTCTGTTTTGCTTGTAGGTACAGTTGCACTTAAATTCTTGCCAATATAAACAGTTTGATGTATAATAACAGTAATATATCACCTTTAAGCAAGCATATTTATGTCAGAGGTGATTATATGAATTACAAAAAGACGTTTGCCGTGTTTTCTTGTGTGATAGTGCTTGCGGTATCGTTTATTATGATAATGTCAACAGCGGTCAACATCAAAATGAACGTATCAAATAATGCTGTAAAAACTATGCCGAACGTTATAATTGACGCAGGTCACGGCGGAGAAGACGGGGGAGCTGTCAGTAACGGCGCTGTTGAAAAGGATATTAACCTTGCAATTTCCGATGATACGGCAGACTTTCTTACCTTTATGGGGTTTGATGTTACAAAAACACGCACTGATGACAACGCTTTATCCGACGACGGCGACACGGTTCACAAACGAAAGGTGTCGGATATGAAAAAACGTCTTGAAATGTTTAATTCTTCGGACAATAACGCAGTTATAAGTATTCATCAAAATAAATTCACCGAGAGTCAATATCACGGGACTCAGATATTTTATTCACCAAACAACAATAACAGCAAGCTCCTTGCCGAAAATATAAAATACTCCGTAAAGGCTCAGCTACAGCCTGACAACGAAAGAGAATGTAAGCCTGCCGACAGCAGTATCTATCTTTTGCATAATGCAACAACGCCTGCTGTCATAGTTGAGTGCGGTTTTATTTCAAACAGTGAGGAATGTAAAAATCTTATGTGCGAGGATTATCAAAAACAAATGTCTTATGCAATAGTAACGGGATTTTTGGATTATTGCAATTCATATTAGGAAGTGAAAAGAATATGGCTAAAATAAAAAGTGTTTACATATGTTCCGAGTGTGGCTATGAGTCGCCCAAATGGTACGGGAAATGCCCCTCCTGCGGCGAATGGAACACTATGAATGAAGAGATAAAGGAAAGTGCAAAAACGCCGTCTGCGGCTAAATCTCGCAGCTTTTCAAGCTATGGCAAACCGCTTGCGATTGATGAAATCTCAACCGAAGATGAGCATCGTTACAATACGGGCAGTAAAGAGCTTAACAGAGTCCTCGGTGGGGGAATAGTAAAGGGCAGCCTGATATTACTTGGCGGTGATCCCGGAATCGGCAAATCAACCGTTCTGATGCAGATATGCCAGTTTATGGGTGATACTCTAAAGATACTGTATGTTTCGGGCGAGGAATCAAAACGCCAGTTAAAGCTCAGAGCAATGCGCCTCGGCGTTGATTCTCCCAATCTTTTTGTAATGACCGAAACCGATGTTGAAATCGTGTGCGAACAAATAAAAGCCGAAAAGCCCGACCTTGTAATGATTGACTCAATACAGACAATGAACCTGACCGAGCTTAGTTCTTCACCCGGAAGCGTTACTCAGGTAAGAGAATGTACAAATATGCTTATGCGAACCGCAAAGGGCTGTGATATTCCTATGTTTATTGTCGGCCACGTTAATAAAGAAGGCTCCATAGCAGGACCTAAGGTACTTGAACATATCGTAGATACCGTTCTGCATTTTGAGGGTGACAAGCAAATGAGCTGTCGTATTCTCAGAGCGGTAAAAAACCGTTACGGTTCAACAAATGAGATTGGCGTTTTTGAAATGACCGACAAAGGTTTGCAGGAGGTTGAAAATCCATCGGTTATGTTGCTTTCGGGCAGACCGAGCAATGTATCGGGAACTTGTGTAACTTGTACTATTGAAGGTTCACGCCCGATACTTGCGGAAACTCAGGGACTTGCAACCCAGAGCGGCTACGGCAACCCCAGGCGTATGGCTACAGGCTTTGATTATAACAGGCAGTCACTTTTGCTGGCGGTACTTGAAAAGCGTGCAGGTTATTATTTTTCAAATTATGATACCTATATCAATATTGTAGGCGGACTTCGTGTTGATGAACCTGCAATAGATTTATCTGTTGCAATGGCACTTATCAGCAGTCTGAAAGACACACCGATTGATGAAAAGGCCGTTGTGTTCGGTGAAATCGGGCTTGCAGGTGAGATAAGAGCGGTATCGCAGGCACAGATGCGTATAAACGAGGCTGTAAGGCTTGGATTTAATAAAATTATACTTCCTTATCATAATCTTAAAGGAGTTCATTGTGATGATGCTGAGCTTATAGGCGTTAAGAATATCAGGCAGGCTTTTGAGGCAATAAGCTGATGTACACGTTTGTTATGTCGGACAAGTATCCTCAATTCTGCAAAGGAATTCAAAAAATGGGGAATAGGGTTATTTCTTCCGATACAATAGATTTGTTTCATTCTCCTGAACAAAAGCACGCAGATATGCAGGTGTTGCCTATAAACGATAAGATTTTTATATTAAATGAATGTGTGAAATTAAAAAACAAATTATCGAATAAAAATTTGATTTTTTGCAGTAAAAAAGCAGGGAAGAGCTATCCCGAAAATATCCTTCTCAACTGTTTGTTTATGAACAATACGTTATACGGCAAGCTCAGCGCAACCGATAAAAATGTATTGGAATACTGCAAGGACAACAATATAAAAACAGTAAATGTCAATCAGGGCTACACACGCTGTTCCACCCTTATAATAAATCAAAACACCGCTATAACATCTGATCCGTCAATTTCAAAAGCACTGAATAAAAATGGGGCAGAAGTATTGCTTATTTCGCCGGGAAACATTGTTCTTGAAGGCTTTGATTACGGATTTATCGGAGGAGCAAGCACAAAAATCAACGACACAATATTTTTTTTCGGCAATTTAGAAAATCACCCCGATTATATAAAGATTAAAGAATTTTGTTTCAATCATAATTCTAACATCGAATTATTATGTAAAAATATGCCGCTGACAGACATCGGCGGCATAGTAAAAACGGGGTAGGCGCAGCTACTCCGTTTTGTCATTATTTGTTTTACTAACATTTGCAAGAGGATTGCTGTCAGCCGCACTTTTAAGCTGCTTTGAACTCAGATGTGTGTATATTTCGGTAGTGCCTAAATTTTCGTGTCCCAAAACTTCTTTTAACACACGAACGTCAACATCACCGTATTGATACATCAAGGTAGCCGCAGTGTGTCTTAGCTTGTGGCAAGAATACCCCTGAGCGTCAAGCCCAATCTTTGCAAGGTATTTATACACCATAGCCTGAATGGTTTTAACCGACATTCTGTTATGATTACGGCTTATAAACAAGGCTTTTTTATCTTTTACATCATCAACAGGGCGAACCTTCATATAGTCATTAATTGCTGTCAGACAAGCTTTATTAAGATAAATTACACGCTCTTTATTGCCTTTACCGACAACTCTCATAGTATTATCAGTTCGTAAATCGGTATAATTAAGACCTGCCATTTCGGAAACTCGCAGTCCGCAGTTAAGGAACAGAGTTATAATCGCATAGTCACGTTCTTTGTTATCACCGTCAACAGCATTTAAAAGCTCAATACTTTGTTCAAGAGTTAGATATTTCGGCAAAGTTTTAGGCTTTTTAGGCATTTCAAGATCCTCAACAGGATTCTTTTCAAGATATTTTCGGTTAGAGGAGAGAAACTTGAAGTAGCCCTTAAGGCTTGAACATTTTCTTGCTCTTGCGGCGACTTTATTATTTCTGTCACGAACAAGATAGTTCATATACTCATAGGCGTCAATGAGCGTTACGGTTTTAAGCAAATCAATAGTAACGTCGTCTATTTTGATTTCATCAAATTCAGTATCGGAGGAAACAAGTCCGCGACGTATTTTTAAATATCTGAAAAAAGTTCGCAAATCAATAAAATATTCATTTACGGTTTTGGAAGATCTTGAACGAACAGTTTCCTGATAAAAAAGGTATTCTTTAAGAATCTGCGGAGCTTCGTCACGAAAATCAACAGCCATAAAATCACCCCAAGCAATTAGAATTTATATTTAATCGGTAGCAAATTATAACTCCCACTGAGATTCCGAAACGTTACTCGCACCGTCTAAGTGGCGAGGGAATTTGTATCTAAGTTATAAAAACTGATTTACTTAGATTATATCATAAAAGAGAGGCACTTTAATTCCAATACAGAAAATTATACAAAATGAATATTTTGTATAATTCGGGGAGGTAAACCACCCCGAACTAATCGCATTTGAAACGGCTGCACACACCGCTAACGCGCGTGTTTGCACGTTTAGCAAATGCTTACAAAATATGAGATTTTGTGTCGTTCGACCTCACACTAAAGGTTTGCACGCAAGAAAGCGCGCACAGCGCGGCGGGACGCGGCTCGACGTTCTGCCACTTATTCACCTCTTATAAATCAGAATACAATCATATTATCACACATAAATGCAGCCGTCAATATTTTTTTTTGTTCGCTCCTTTAATTTTGAGTGTACGCCTGTTGTCAAGGTCAAGCCGCTTCGCGGTACTTCGCAACCTTGACAACGGGCGTATTTATCATAAAAAAGGAGCTTACAAAATGAAACATCAAACCCCAAGATACTACAGAGATTACACACAAAAAAATCGGTATCCAACTCCCTATCGCGGCGCGCCGTTATCTTGGCTCGAATACAAGCGTGCTAAGCGCATTGTGCGCTATTATCCGACGTTTGCAGAATACTTGGCATATAAATACTACGCGCTTGCAAACGGTTTCACACCATACGGCGCAGAAGCCGACGAAGAAAAAGCGCACGCCGCGCTACTTCTCGCCTTGCGCGAACGCTTGCAGCAACTTTGATACAACGCGGGCGGCGACCGTTTCCGCAAAGTCGTCAATATCAATATCAACTTTTTTCACGCCGTTTGCGTGCTTTGTCTGCGTTTTATTAGCAGTGCAAGGCGCGTTTTTTACTGCGGGAAATTTGTCTATTAAATCAGCAAACGCATATAGCATTGTAGTGTTCACGTCGTTGTGCTGCAAGTCTTTTTGTGCCTGCCCTAAACCGTTCTCGCGGAAATCTTCAACGCCGTATGTTTTGCGTGCCGTATGCGGCGCTATATTCCCACTGAGCTTTAATATTTTTGCAGCCTTTTTTACATCTTTCCAAACCGCTTGACGTGTGCGTGGTTTATCACCGAAGCGACCGCAGAATACAAATCCGTTGCGGCTTATTTGCCGCAATCGCTTTACAAGATCTACAGATACAACTTTTGTATCTGGCTTACCTGTTTTCTGCGCTACAATGCTTATTTTTCGACCGTTTATATTTTTAGGCAGTATGTTTAGCACGTCGTCAATTCTAAAGCCTGTTTCAAGACTTGTTCGGAGTGCTAACGCATTTTCGTACTGCATTACAGAATACAGCTTATTATATAAATTTTTGTCTAAGTAAGTTGTACGGCTCAGTTTATCACCCCCATAATTCCATTATAACGCAGCGTGTGCGGGTTTACAATCCTAAAAGAGTAAACTCGCAGTAGAGGGTAAAAAGTGCGCCAGAGGTCAAATAAGCGTCAAACAGGGTATTTGTTTGCAACATCATCAAGCCGCACAACATTACAGCTGTTACCGTATATATCATCATGTTCATTTATACACACAATGGGCAAATTAGTGTTCGGGTATTTCATACCAGCCCACAAGGCAAGTATTGTACCACATTCGCGCAAATCATCAGGTGACACATCAAAGCTGCTGATTAAAATATCTATATTCAAACGTCATCACTCCTAAATTTTATTTTGCCGTAGCCGTAATCGTAATCATAGTCAAAGTCGGTCACATCATCAAAGTTATTTGAGCTGTATTTTATAGTCGGCTTAATAAGCTTGCCGCCGCTGTAATACCACCGTCCGCCGACTTTGACATCAGATTTTGTGATATATTTGCATACATATCTTGCGACCGCCATATTATCGCCGTAAAGCATAATAGCGGTTGTAAAGCCGTATTTCCAAGACGGCACATTATAAACAGTGTGCCTATCTTCAAGCGGTATGCCGTATCTGTCGGCGGTTACTTTTTTAATTGGTTTTTTGTGAAGTGGCACTGACACAGTGCCACTATCCACAAGCTGTAACGCTGCCGCGTTACAGAGTAAATGAAAATGAATACCGCCTTTTTTGTGCAGCTCAGCAACGCCGACATAACGCAAATTGTAACGCTGCACTTTGTGTCCGAGGAAAGTATTCAATTTTTTGACAATTTCGTTGTAATTGCTTCTGTCCTTTACCTTGTCAGCGCCCAAAGTAAGAGTGAGAAAGCAATCAAAATTACCACATAAAACATAATCAGTGATAGTATTTCTTGCACGTCTTTTTGCCCTTTCGATTGGATTTCCTTTAAACTTGGATTTATAACCCGCACCAAAGTTGTTATATTCTTCATCAAGATTTTTCAAAAATTCTTCGTGCGCCGCCTGCTTTTCAGAGAACTCCGACAATACAACGCCGCTATTAAAAATCGGCTTGTTGACAAACATAACATTTCTATGCAGCAGCTCACCGTTTTCGGAAATGTACAGCTTTTCACGGGTATTAAATTTACAGTCATTATCACTCAAAAAGAGTAGATTATCATAAACGCTCATAGCCGAGTGGCTTAATAACGTCCTTATTATCAAGTATATAGATAGAAAGGAAAAGTCGCATAAAAGCCTTTCAGTCGCCGCCCGCGGCGGCGGCGCACAATGCGCGCCCCTCGCCGCTGCCAAGATATAGAGGAAACCGCATAAAAGACCGTCGGGCGCGCCGCTACATTGCGCGGCGCACGCCGCCTGCAATGCTGCCCAAAGGCTTAAGGAAGCCGACATCTACATCAAACGAAATTCGCCCACAGCCCCTCAATTATGGCTGCCGTCTAACAGTTGCCCTGTCAAGGGCTGCGGGAAAAAACTGCGTTTTTCCCTTGCGCCGTTCCGTCGCGGCTGCGCCGCCCTTGACTGCCTCTGGGTTTGTTGCCGTGTCCTTGCTCAGCTGCTCCTTATCCTGCGTTGTTTTTTCGGGGCTTGCCTGCGGGCGAATTCTTCTTGGGGGTGTTTTCCTTGTTGTTTTTGCGTTTTTGTTCTCGTTCTCGCGCTTGGTCGCGTGCCGTGTTCGGCGCGTTCTCCTCGCTCTCGTTCCTCGGCTCGGGTGCGCTGCTGCTTGCGGTTGCCGCTTGGCTGTCCTTGCTGCCGCTTTGGTTGCTGCTTGCGCCGTCGTGGTTGGTCGGTGCTGCCGTTCGCCGCGCCTGCTTCGCGTGCTTTGCGCGTCCGTCGGTCGCTCCTGTCGGTGCGCCTGTCCGTGCCGCGCGTGCGGGCTTGCTCGGCTCGGTCTGGGGTTGGCGTTGCGTTCGTGCTTCGTCGCTGCCGTCGGTGCGCGCTGCCTGTTCGGTGTTCGGTGTCCTGCCCGCCGTCGTTTCCCGCCGTTCGGGCGTGCTGCTCTGGGCGTGGGTTTGGGTTGCGCCGCCTGCTTCGGCGGCGTAACCGTCAAAACAAGATATAGCGGAAAGGAAAAGAAAAATGAAATCAATTCACATCATAATCACAATACCAAACGATTTCCCACAAGAATGGCTGATATTATCATCATTCGACAAGCGTTTCAGCCCCACAGATAAAGACGATAACCGTTATTGTACCGTTTGCGGTAAGCTCTACGCCCCTGAAGAATGTGTTGTAATACACACCGATAAATGGGTGTATTATTATTGCCCAAAGCATTTACAGCGTATCGGCGTTTATTGCACAGTCCCGCTAAAAAAATTACCGCTTGACAAACGCTTAGAATAGTCCTATAATACAAGTGGACGGCGAGGAGATCATCCTCTTATAACCGTAGCGTGGAATTACTTAGAGAATACACGCTGCGGTTATTTTTTTGGCGTTTTCGCCGTCGCTTGTAAATGACCGCAAACATAAAGCACTCCGCCGTTGCTCGGCGAAGTGCTTTATTATTTTGCTGCAATGCTGTTTCATTACCGATAACCATAAAAACGATAATGTAAAACTATGGTTTTTGCATTTGCAGCAGTGGATATATTACGGGGTGTTTCAAGCAATAAAAAAAGGAAAAAGGATATTGTGAACGAGTACCAAGTGCAAAGGTACGTTTGCTGTATGGCTTATACCCGCACGAAGCAGGACAGCAGAAACACCCCGATAATATAAGGACTTAACCCCCCCGCCCCGATACAATCGGGGGGCGGACAGCTCAAAGATCAGTTTAAGCAGCCGCCCAAAAGGTATCATAAAGGAGAAAGGGGAAATAGCACGACGACGAGGAAAGGCAGGCGCAAGCAGTTGCTTACTGCTTGCAAAAAGGTTTCGGCGATTTTTCACCGCCTGAAAAGTTGGTGTAGATAAAATACTTGATGATACGAGCCGCACCCCGCCACACAAGCGTGCGCACCTTTTTGCCCCTGTCCGAACCTCGCTGTAATACTCCCCCGAACGACTAACAAAATCAGTAATTTTGTATAATTCGGGGAGGAGCATACACAAATTATTGAAGATTATCGGGCAAACGGCGCACTGTATCAAATTTAATTCTTGTTACTAAGTACAATTAATTAATAATAAATTTATTGTAAGTTACTTCGGCTTGTTTGAAATATCAGCCGTGAATTATATTATAAAATAGCAGCCGCACATTTTACCGTGTGGCTGCTCTAATATTTAAAAACTATTTATTTTAATTGTGCTTTAAATATTTCATTCATTGCGTCTGCATCAGGCGAAATAATCAAACTTAGGTAGTCACCCTCCTGAACAACCTTGCATTTTTCAACTATTTCATATTGTTCAGGAAGATAATTTTTTGTGGAGTTCATTTTGCCGGTTAACTGATTGTTAAGAACCTCTGTAATTCTTTTTGCTGCATCGGCGTCGGTTGCTTTCACAATAATAACTTCATCCTGATCAAGACCTGAATTGTTAACATAAACGGCAATATCCGTATAGTCGGCTTTTTCAATGCCTATTGTGTTTGTTATTGTTGTTTCATCGTCTATTTTGATCATTGCGTCAGACATCGGATATTTTTCCGTAATCGCCGTTACTATGTCTGATACAGCCGGTGTTTTGCCGCCCGAAGAACAAGCCGTGAACAATACGGCAAATACTCCGATCAATGCAAGTGCAAGTGTGCTTCTTAAAATCTTTTTCATAATTTTCCCCTTATAGTTTTATAATATTTATTTAATAAAAATTAAATACCATCTGGATACCGGCGAAGATAATCAACAATAACCTGTGAGCCGGCATAAGAAAAATGTAAGCCCATTGCATCAGGATCACTGCAATATTCGTCCTTCAGACAACCGCTTTCATCAGAAACCGCCGAATATAAATCAATAAACGAACAATCGTTAGTCTTTGCAAATTCTTTTAATTCAGCATTATATTTTCTGATTTTTTCATTACTTAATTCTGCGTTTTCGAATGCTTCGATTCTCGGAGTTACGGTTTCAAGACAAATTCGTACATTTGGCGATTTCGATTTTATTTTGTCTATCATAGTTTTTGTGTAGCCGAGAACATATTCTGGATCACCATAGGTTATATCATTCATACCAAGCATAATATACACTCGCTCGGCACCAAAATCAGCAACTACATCTTCAACATTTTGTTGCTTTCCTTTATACATAGGAAGCAGACTGTTAGGATCACCGGCAGGCATTTCCTGCGAATTAATATATCCCAAACTACCGTTAGCAAAAACATATGATTTTCCGAGACAATCTATCCCTTGAGAACGCTGATCCTCAATATACATAGAAAAGCCAAGTGTTATACTGTCACCAACAAAAATAGTTTTATCAAAGAAATCATCTTTTACCGGACCTTTTACCTCAACATATTCTGTTGGCTGCGGTTCGGTCGTTTCAGGTTCGGTTGAAACGGTTGTTGCTTGCAAGGAATCGGAGCTGTTTGAGCTGACAAGGTTGCAGCAAGAAGCAATTAGTGTAATTATCAAAGCAATGATAAGAACAAAAACGCCAACAATAATTGAACGTCTTATATATAATCTTGTTTTAGCCTTACGTTTAGCCTTTAAATAAGTTCTCTTCTTTTTTGAATTCATATCAGATAATTTGCGTAACGGCAAAGAATCATCAAAATTGTCCATATCATACATATGGTTGTTATCATCCAATAAAATCTACCCCTTAGAATTCCAATAACTCTTTCATATTATAATACTAATATTCGACAGTTGTCAACAGAAAAAGCAAATAATAAACAGTAAATCGATAATATAGTTTTTTATAACCTAAGTGCAGATGTTCCCTCTATTCTTGGTCTGTCACAAGCATTGCTCCGATTTAAAAAAGGTGTCATTCAAACATGAATTTGAACGACACCTTTTAGTTATTCTTATTTAATTTTTAATAATCAGCAAACGCCCTGCTGAATCATTGAATCTGCAACCTTTTCAAAGCCTGCAATATTAGCGCCGACAACATAGTCACCCTCGTGTCCGTATTTCTTTGCAGCAGCGGAAATGTTGTTGTAGATATTAACCATAATATCCTTGAGCTTAGCATCAACCTCTTCAAAAGTCCAAGAAAGGCGCTGTGAATTCTGACTCATCTCAAGAGCTGAAGTTGCTACGCCGCCTGCGTTAGCAGCTTTACCGGGAGCAAACAAAAGTCCGGCACTCTGGATAAGCTTAGTAGCTTCAAGTGTTGTAGGCATATTAGCACCTTCTGCAACAGCATAACAGCCGTTAGCGATAAGTCTCTTTGCGTCTTCTTCATTAAGCTCGTTCTGTGTAGCGCAAGGAAGTGCAACGTCACACTTAACAGACCAATCGAATTTGCCCTCGTGATATTCAGAATTCGGACGATACTTCTTGTATTCTGTAAGGCGTTGTCTTTTAACTTCCTTAATCTCTTTGATTGCGTCAAGGTCAATTCCTTCGGCGTCATAAATCCAACCTGTTGAATCTGACATTGTTACAACCTTTGCACCAAGCTGTGTAGCCTTTTCGGTAGCGTAAATTGCAACATTACCTGCGCCTGATACACAAACAGTAGTTCCGTTAATATCTTTACCGTTATCCTTGAGCATTGCTTCTGTAAGATAAAGGAGTCCGTAACCTGTAGCTTCAGTTCTTGCAAGTGAGCCGCCCCAGTTAAGACCTTTACCTGTAAGAACGCCCTCATAGAGGTTCTTGATTCTCTTATACTGACCGAACATATAGCCAATTTCACGAGCACCGGTGCCAATGTCACCAGCAGGAACGTCTGTATCTGCGCCGATGTGCTTGCAAAGCTCAGTCATAAAGCTCTGGCAGAACTTCATAACTTCGTTGTCGCTCTTACCCTTAGGATCAAAGTCAGAACCGCCTTTGCCGCCACCGATCGGAAGACCTGTAAGAGAATTTTTAAAGATCTGCTCAAAACCGAGGAACTTTATAACGCCGAGATTAACCGACGGATGAAGTCTTAAACCGCCCTTATAAGGACCGATAGCACTGTTAAACTGTACACGGAAACCACGGTTTACCTGAACCTTGCCGTTATCATCAACCCAAGGTACTCTAAACATAATAACTCTTTCAGGCTCAGTGATTCTTTCAAGAATTCCTGCTTCTTCATACTTAGGATTCTGTTCAAAAACAGGCTCCAAAGATGTAAGAACTTCGGTTGCTGCCTGAATAAACTCAGGCTCGTTTGGATTTTTTGCTTTCAGCTTTTCAAGCTGTTCGCTTACATATGACATTGTAAGTCCTCCCTTAAAATTAATTCACATTTAATATCGTTGAAGTTAAATTTGCAAGTTTTACGTTTAAAACTTTCACCGACCTTTATATAATACAACTTTTATTATTGTTTTGCAATAGTATTTATAAGTTTCCTGCAATATTTTTTTAAAATTTTGGAATAATTGAGCTTTTCTAAGTGTTTCTGCAACTTTATTTTTCTAAATCTCATTATGTACCATATAAAATTTATAAAAATCAGAGTTTCAACATCAAATAACTGTTTTGTATAATTCGTGTTTGAATTTTTAACAGATGTTTAAACATAAATTTTAGTTGCAAACGGACATATTAACATGTTATAATAATGTTAATATTACAAAATGTATAATCAAGGTGAGCTTTATGGATTATTGCAAACGGCTTAAGCAGCTTCGTATTAAAAACGGATATACTCAGGAACAAATAGCTTTTATTCTACACATCAGACAAGAGCAGTACAGTAAATACGAAAACGGAAAACGTGAACTGCCGATACGACATCTGATAGCCTTGTGCTGTCTTTACGGAATTTCAAGCGATTATGTCCTCGGCATAGAGAAATTTGTAAAGTAGCCTCTCTTCCCTTTTGAGCAAAAAATAAACCGCTGAGCAAAACTCTACTCAACGGTTTATTTTTTATCAAGTATATCGGTTGATATTAAATATCATTTTTTACAAGGTCTTCGTAACTCTCACGTTTAATTATAATCCGTGACTTACCGTCCTTTACCATAACCATAGCCGGTCGCGGTATTCTGTTGTAATTGGACGCCATAGAATAATTATATGCACCGGTTGACAATACAGCGAGAGTATCACCTACATCAACCTTTGCGACCTTTGTATGTTCCTGAACAAGGTCGCCGCTTTCGCAGCATTTTCCTGCAACCGTCACCGACTCGTCGGGCTCAACATTTGCCTTACCTGCGTTAAGCACTGTATAAGCAGATTGGTAAAGCGCATATCTGATATTATCAGTCATTCCGCCGTCAACAGAAACATAGGTTCTTACATTCGGAATTTCCTTTTTGCCGCCGACAGTATACAGCGTAATTCCTGCTTCCCCCACGATCGAACGACCGGGTTCAATAAAGATGAACGGTACGGGAAGATCATATTCGGCACACTTTGACTTTACTGCCACCGATACTTTTTCCATATAATTTTCATAAGGTACAGGTTCATCATCATTTGTGTACATAATTCCGAAACCGCCTCCAAGGTTAAGCTCGGATATAACAACGTCAAGTTCAGACTTTATTTTGCCCATAAAATCTATCATTATCTCTGCCGCAGAAACAAACGGTTCAATATCAAATATCTGAGATCCGATATGACAATGCAGCTCCTTAAGACACACGTTATCAAGTTTAAGGGCTTCTTTTACAGCATTATAGGCCTCCCCTGTTTCAAGGGCAAATCCGAATTTTGAGTCAATCTGTCCTGTACGGATAAAGTTGTGTGTGTGTGCGTCAACACCCGGCTTTATTCTGAATGAAATATTAGCTGTAACGCCCATTTCTGCAGCAATCCGATTAAGCAATTCAAGCTCATACAGATTGTCAACAACAAACTTTCCAACCTTTGATTTAAGCGCAAAACGAATTTCATCTGCGGTTTTATTGTTGCCGTGAAAATGCACCTTTTCCATCGGGAAATCCGCCTGCAGGGCTGTATAAATTTCGCCGCCCGATACAACGTCAAGACCTATATTTTCTTCCTTTGCAATCCTGCAAAGCTCTTTGCACGAAAGAGCCTTACTTGCGTAAAGCGGCATACCGTTGCCGTTGTAATACTTTTTGAAAGAATTAACATAGGAGCGCATTGTGTTTCTTATTGTGTTTTCATCAAGAACATAAAGCGGTGTGCCGTATTCTTTTGCAAGCTCAAGCGTATCGCATCCGCCGATAGTAAGATGTCCCCTTTCGTTTACATTAAGACAATCATTTACAAACATTGTTCATACCTCCGATTTTTTGAGTTTTTCTATTGAAATTTCAATTAATTCTCTTATCTCATCATTGCCAAGTCCTGTTTTTGCAGAGAACGGTATCAATGTAGCATTTTCAATCGTGCTGAAAATATCATTATAATATGCAAGCTGTTCTTCAAACTGCGTTTTCTTCAGCTTATCGCTTTTTGTCAGCACCGCTGCAAAATTAAACCCACTTTGATACAAAAAGTTTATCATATGCAAATCGTCATCTGTCGGCGGATGACGCAGGTCAAGTATTTGTATAACAAGCGCACATTGCCTTTTTTGAGCAAAATACCCCTCAACAAGCTTTGCCCAGCGTTGCTTTTCCGATTTTGAAACTTTGGCGTATCCGTAACCGGGTAAATCAACCATTCTGAACTCTTTTAGTCGATAAAAATTAATCGTAGCTGTTTTTCCCGGCTGAGCGCTCACTCTTGCAAGCGCTTTTCTCTGCACTAATTTGTTTATCAGAGAAGATTTTCCGACGTTTGAGTGCCCCGAAAATACAATTTCGGGCATATCTGACTTTGGGAGCTGAGATGCCTGTCCGGCAGCAAATTCAAAATTCACTTCGTTAAAATTCATCTTACCTCTCCTATTGCCTTATCGCCGCATTGTTGTCTGACTTTTTAAACGCCGGTTTGATTTTACTCCAATCGGCTTTCTTTGACTTGGTATGCTCTGCCGTTGCCAAAGCTATAATTTCAGTTATGTTTTCGACAGGAATAAAACTCACGCTTGATTTTACCGCAGGATCAATTTCATTGATGTCAGGTTCGTTTTGCTTTGGTATAATAACAGTATTAATGCCGTTTTTATATGCAGCCATACTTTTTTCTTTTAGGCCGCCAATCGGCAGAACTCTGCCGCGCAATGTAACTTCTCCGGTCATTGCAATATCATGTCTTATCGGCGTTTGCGTCAAAGCAGAGTATATTGCAGTTGCCATTGTAACGCCTGCAGACGGACCGTCCTTTGGCACTGCACCTTCGGGAGCATGGACGTGAATATCCTTTGTTTTATAAAAATCAGAATTAATGCCAAGCATATCAGCATGGCTTCTTATGCAGGTTACAGCCGTTTTTGCCGATTCCTGCATTACATTCCCCAGCGAACCCGTAAGTTCAAGCTTGCCGGTTCCGTCCATAACGGCTACCTCAATCGGCAGCAGCTCACCGCCGACCTGCGTCCACGCAAGTCCGTTTACAACGCCTATTTCATCGGTTTTGTTCAGGGTATCGGGCAAATATTTTTTTACACCGAGCATTTTTTCAACTGCTTTTTCGTCGATTTTAAAGGTTTCGGTATTTTCTTCAAGCTTTTTTACAGCACATTTTCGCATAATCGAAGCTATTGTGCGTTCAAGGGTGCGGACTCCTGCTTCTTTAGTATAAAAATCGATCAAAGTATATATCGCCTTTTGAGTGAATTTTATTTCTTTTGAAGAAAATCCACAGAGGTCAAGCTGTTTTGGAATAAGATGTTTTTTGGCTATATTAAACTTTTCCTCGCGGGTATAGCTGCTTATCTCTATTATTTCCATTCTGTCACGCAGCGGTGCGGGAATTGCAGAGAGATCGTTTGCCGTTGTAATAAACATTACATTTGACAGATCAAACGGAATGTCTATGAAATGGTCGACATATTTATTGTTTTGCTCACTGTCAAGCACTTCAAGCAATGCTGAAGTCGGGTCGCCCTTGTAATCGCTTGAGAGCTTGTCTATCTCATCAAGAATAAGCAGCGGATTATTTGTACCTGCATTTTGAATTGCCGCCATAATGCGTCCGGGCATTGAACCTATGTATGTGCGTCTGTGACCTCTTATCTCAGCCTCGTCCTTAACTCCGCCAAGTGCAATGCGCTGGCTTTTTCTGCCGATTGCTTTTGCTATTGACTGTGCGATGGAAGTTTTGCCGACGCCCGGAGGTCCTACAAAACAAATAATCTGTCCTTTTTGCTTTTCACTGAGCTTTTTAACAGCAAGCTGTTCAACTATTCTGTCCTTTATCTTTTGAAGTCCGAAATGGCTTTTATCAAGCTCTTTTCTTATCTTAGGTATTACAATATTAACCTTTGAGCTTGTGTTCCAGGGCAGCTCAATGACAGTATCAAGGTAAGTTCTTATTACCGAAGCCTCCTGACTGCCGTACGGCATTTTCATCAGCTTACGACATTCCTTAAACAGGGTTTCTTCGGATTTTTCATCAAGATGCAGTTCTTCGATTTTTTCGGCATACATTTCAGCTTCGTCAGACGGATTCTCGTCCTCGCCGAGTTCTTCCTCAATTACCTTTTTCTGTTCTCTGAGAAAATAATCACGCTGATTTTCGTCAATTCGCATTTTAGCTTTTCTTGTGATTTCATCCTCAATGTGCATTATATAGTTTTCATTTATAAGCAGCTCCAATACTTCGGATAAGCGTTCCGACGGATCACGAATCTCAAGAATGTTTTGCTTTGACTGATAATCAACAACAAGATTAGACGCAATAAAGTCGGAGAGTTCTCCCGGCGATTTGCATAATGCAACCTTAAATATGATGTCAGACGGCATTTTAGGTGAAAGCTCTATGTATTTTTCAAATTCACTTCTTACTGTTCTGATAATTGCAGTATCTCTTGCCGTCAGTGATTCGTCCGACTCTTCAAGAGGTTCAATTTCAGCCATTAAACAGCCTTCGTCATATACGGGCGATACTATTCTTGCCCTTTTGATTCCCTCAATTACAATTCGTGTGGTATTCTCAGGCTGTTTAAGTACTTGAACAACTTTTGCTATAACACCGGTTTTAAACAAATCTATTATTGACGGTTCGTTACTTGAAGCGTCTTTTTGAGTAGCCAAAAATATAGTCTGGTCTTTTTTCATAGCCCTGTTGATGGCAGTAATGCTTCTTTTTCTTCCAACGTCAAAATGAATCAAAGTTTTTGGGAAAACAACA
>OJAR01000277.1_pt1 | contig 17770 bp, 17 predicted proteins | sample 1589431 | NCBI WGS metagenome assembly OJAR01 (sample SAMN03283242) | human gut metagenome | biome: human-associated habitat; material: feces | host: Homo sapiens | place: Peru | collected 2012 | reverse complement strand
TTATTGACAAACTTTTCAAAGAACTGGTTTTATTTACTGCCAGGGCCGCTTAGGCACTGGAAAAATTAACGAACTATTGAAACATAGGATTGATAAACTTCTCAAGCGCTGCTTCGTGCTTCTGGACAAGTCGCTCATGATTGCCGGCCTTTCCTCTTGCGATGTTATGCTGGAGGTCATTCATTTTGACGGCGATGGCCAGATGATTGACGGATTTGATGATTCTGTCTCAGTAAGAATACTGGCAATGTGGTCCTTAAAGTAAATCTCAGCTTTTCTCATTCAATTCATCTGTTCTTACCGGTGCAAGCTCGTAGCCGAACATTGCAAGCACCTGATTAACCTTATCCATCCTGAGCGTCGGTTACAGCACTAACAATGATATAGGTCAGAATCAACACGCCAATGGTAATCCAGGCCCAGCTGCTGGACTTCCGATACCAGGGCTTCTCGTTATGATTATTTACTTCTGGCATATTCTCTACATTTATCTTTGACAGCTTCCAGTTCTCGACTGTAATCGGGATTATGGGTGTAATTCACCAGCGGACGGTATTTGTCGATGAGTTTCTTCTCCACATCATCCATGGTCTCAGTAGAAAATGCAATGAAGTTGACAGTGAGCGATTCTCTCATCCATTGCCGAATGGCCTCCGTGTCCTCCGGGCTGAATTTGAAATTAGTCTGGTTCTTCTTTCCAACCAGCGAACCTTTCGGAGGCAAATACCCCAGCATTGCTCCAATGCTCCGAAAGAACGTTGCCGCTCCAATATGATTCAGTTCCTGTTTCCAGAAACGCTTTCGGAGGGAAGTGGATGCCTGGCCGATATAGATGACGCCATCCTCACGGACCTTCCCATACTTTGCCGGTAAGCGGACACTTTTACGGAGCTTGATGCAATACAGCCCCGGCACATCAGGAACCATCTCACCAGACAGAGCGCCGACGGAAACAAACTCTCCATGCAGCAGTTTTTTCTCCGCAGCAGCCAATCCATTCACGGCTTTCGGGACGGTGACCACTGACTTCGTCGCTTTCGGAGTCACGGCATAGCGGGAAGCAGATTTGCCAACTGAAGATCCGGCCAGTTCATAGATATGGTTGATGACACTTTTCTCTGCACCGTTGAGGTCTGAACCTTTATGGCGCTTATACGCTGATACGACAACGCCTTTGTCAGAAGGAAGCGCAAGTTGGCCACCTGACAAGAATGCGCCCGTCGTGTCCATATATCCAAGCACCTTCCGCGCAGCCCCTTTCCTGATGCTCGGATTACTCAGTTCCTTGGAATCCAGATAACGGTCCACAAGGTCATTCATTTGCTTTGTAGTCATAATCTTGGGGTTACACCTGCAAATTTAAGCATAACTCTCCGAATCTCAATGTCCCTCTGAGATATACTTTACTTTGTCCCTGTACTACCTGCACTATCATCACTACCTACACTACCTCATTGAACATGCTGAGACAGCTGACAGCTGCGTCAATGTAAAAATAAGATATTGTTACAATCTTATTGTGCAGATTTATGTTATATTAAGATAGATTTGTTAACTTTGTGCTGATAATATGTGTGAATATGAGCAAATACGACCAGCAACAGAAAGAACAGATTATAAAAAGACTTGTTTTTGACAATCCATGGTGGGCTGCCGGCAAGATTGCGGAAGACTATGATTCAATGCCACGCCGACCTTATATAGACCTCTTCTATCCGATTGTGGCAGATCTTTCGCTGCGTAGGGCTGCTATTTTGATGGGGCCAAGACGCGTCGGAAAGACAGTAATGATATATCACGCCATCAAGCGGTTGATTGATAGTGGCGTTGATTCCAGAAGAATCATATACATGTCAATCGATACCCCGATTTACAGTAATGTTTCCCTAGACGAATTGTTCTTATATGCGCGAACATCTCTCCATACCGAGGATGTGGACGGGTTCTTCGTCTTTTATGATGAAATCCAATACTTGAAAGATTGGGAAGTTCATCTTAAATCCATGGTTGACACATATCGCAAGACCAAATTCGTTGCATCCGGTTCAGCGGCGGCAGCATTAAAGATGAAGAGCAATGAGAGCGGCGCCGGTCGGTTCACTGATTTCATGCTTCCGCCATTGACGTTCTTTGAATTTCTCCAACTCCAAAAAATGGATGGCTGTGTCATGGAAGTTAAAGACCGTTCAATCTGCCCTTATGATACGCTGGATATTGATGAATTGAATAGATATTTCTTCGAATATATAAACTATGGAGGGTATCCCGAGGTCGTTTTTTCAGAGAAAATCAGGGAGAATCCGAGTCAATACATCAAGAACGATATTGTTGAGAAAGTCTTGCTTCGAGACCTTCCGAGTCTTTATGGAATTTCTGATATTCAGGAACTTAACAAACTATTTCTCCATATTGCTTTCCGCAGTGGCAATGAGTTTTCATATGAGACCCTATCAAGCGAGGCAGGTATAAAAAAAGATACAATCAGGAAATATCTGGAATATCTGGAAGCTGCGTTCCTTATAAAAGTTGTGAATCGTATTGATCAGAATGCCAAGAAGATGCAGCGTGTCACATCGATGAAAATATACCTCACCAATCCTACACTGCGTTGCGCCCTATATACGCCAATCAGTGAAAACGACGATGCGTGCGGAGAAATGGTGGAAACGGCTATCTATGATCAGTGGATACTTGGAGAGAAGACTAGCTTCTATTATGCCAATTGGAACAAGGGTAGAGATAAAGGAGAGGTTGATATCGTTTGGGTTGACGCTGCTACTCAGAAGGCATTCTCTCTTGCCGAAATCAAATGGACGGATAAGTTCTTCGAGGACCCTAGTCAACTCAAATCGCTGAGGAAGTTCTTGGCTGCAAATGATGGAATACGTAAAATAATTGTAACTACAAAATCAAAGCGCGGTAAAGCAATTGTTGATGACAACACGTTTCTCTTTATTCCATCCGCTTTGTATGCTTATTGGGTGTCTCGATATCTTTTCGAAGAGAAAGCAAACCAGATTCTTCTTCCTGAGCGAGATGTATAATAAGCATAAAAAAATCTCTTATTCTAACATTTACTTGTAAGTTATTAAATATCAGCAAGATGAAAGTGTAAAATAAGAGGTGAAAAGAAATAGGATTCGATAAGTTGAGTCTTAAAGTGCGTTTCAGGCAGATTTTTTGTCTTCGTTTTCCAAATCGACAAATTCGAGTGCAAACGATGTCTCTGGCTGGAATATGTTGGAATATGATGGCATTTTCAATTTTCCCAAAAAGGAGCGTTTTTAGAAAAATTATAATTACCGAAAAAATCTGCCTAGCGTATCAAATACCACCAAAAGTATTGGTTTTTCCATATGTTTTTGTACTTTTGCGACAAAGAAGCGAAGACATTTACAGCGGATTTTAGGAAGAAACCACGACTGGTATCTGACGGCATATAAGAACATTGAAATCTGCCTTAAAATCTTTCGGACTCCTCAAAAACGGCCTCTGAATGGTCTGTAGAGGGTTTTGTCCTTCTCTTTAACGAGGAGGAGTATTAGTAGTTAAGTGGCTGAATATTAGCAAATTAAGCAGGTGTAAGTACGATTTGTTCGTTCTGGCACCTGTTTTTTCTGTTTATGAGAATGTCGTTTGAAGGCATTTGGTGGCATATAGGGGAATATCACGTCATTCTAATCGTACTTAGGATCGTACTTAAAATCGTACTTAAGAAAAAAAAGGACAGTCTAGTTTTCTTAAACGTTGAGCGGGTAGAAGGCTCGAATATAGTGGCATATTACGGAATCCTGTGGCATTGCTATCACTATCACATGGTTAACCTGCATTATTCATAGCCACCACGCTTTGTCTTCGCAATAGCTGTCCGATTGGTCCGCATTTCCCCAGCACTACATGGTTTTTCTGATAAAATCCGTTCGATGTGGCTGAAAGCAGCACTGAAAGATGGCCAGAAGGCACAGGACAGCGCGTTTTTTCAAGTGTGGAGCGCAGCAGTGCTTCATCTATCGGGGTTACGTGACTTATATTTGGACCATCACTCGATTTATGAGGATGTCAGATGTTGCCGTCTGGTCAATACGGACACCATTTCAGGAAGCATCTGAACCGTCTGTGAGAATCGAAGGCGTATGCAAGTCTTCTTCTCGTCGATGGAAACCGCGTTCAGGAGCAGTTTTTCCCTAATTGTGGTGATGGTACTGCACTCAAGTTCGGTTTCCACAAGCATATCGGTCTGAAACGAATGCAGGATTAAGTATGCAGCGCAGTGCAGATAGAGTCTGAACTGGTTGGCAGAGAACTTGTCGCAGGACATCCTGTCGGCCTTGAGTCCGTTCTTGAGTTCGGCGATCATCTGCTCCATGCGTCCTCGGTCACAATAGCATTCAGAGTATATGGAGCTGGACCTTTGCCCCTTGAAGTCCATCACGTTCCCGGCAAGTCCCGTAATGAAGTGGATGCCATCCTGTTGCTCTGTTGCCCAGTCCATGAAGTCGTGGGAGCAGAAATGGGAGTCTCCCCGTACTATTATCTGAGTGTGTTTCTACTTCTTGCGGAGCTTGGTTATCAATAGTTTAAACAGGCCTGAATGTTGATTGCCTTGTTGCCGCGACCCGGTCTGAGGATGGGAAGGATGAGCTTTTCGATGCGCTCCTCGAACAGCAGCAGTGGAATATAGCAGTATTCCCCGTAATAGGCATTGAACAGCGTGAGCTGCTGCGCGCCATATGTGTCGGCATTCGTGTCATCTGCATCAATGATGATGGAATCGGGCTCGGAGTTATACGAAGAGATGAAGTCATCGATGAAGGCTTCTCCGATATCGAACAGTTCCTTGCGGGACAGGCAGTTCTCCAGACGCGTCATCGTAGACTGGGAAGCCAGGTCAATTTCATCCGAAGCAGACCGTCCGGCACACATCTTCAGGATTTCGTTGCGACATAGCCTGTCGCAGTTGTCGGCATCCTCAAAGCCGGCCATTATCTGGTATATCCTCTGGCGGAGCATCTCCGTCTAGCTGTGTACCACCATAGGTTTCCGGCGCGGATCTTTGATACAGGATTCGATGCGTTCGATGATGCGGTTTGATGACTTTTCATGTTCGCGGACAAGGGGCGGTCCGCCGAGCGAGGAGAGTTCGGGGTGCAGAGAAATCCACCGTCACTTTTTTGCCGCCCACGGACTCAAGTTCAAACAGTGTAGGAAAAGTTTGATAATCTGCGGAATATGAAGTAATTTTGTTCATGAAGTAAAGGAAAAATGTTTCTTGTTTTTAGCATTACAAAAATAACATTTAATCCTCTGATTACCGAATGATTATGAGGATTCATTTACTTTCTTTATGAATAATTCATGTTGGGCATAAGAATATGAAAAATAGTAAATGCTGAATAACATGACAAAAAACGACAGAATCACGCCGCGGCACATCACCTCTCTTAGAGAGGGTGAGATCTTTGTGTTCGGCAGTAATAAGGAAGGCTTGCACGGTGGCGGAGCAGCACGCATCGCCTATAAAAAGTTCGGCGCAGAATGGGGCGTCGGTGTCGGCATGACCGGTCAATGCTATGCAATTCCGACAATGGACGGAAGCATTGACATTATCCGCAAGCACGTTGACAATTTTACTGCCTATGCAAAAGAGCACCCGGAATTGACATTCCTTGTAACGCGCATCGGCTGCGGCATTGCCGGATGGCGCGATAGTGAAATTGCTCCTCTTTTTAAAGAAGCATCAGCACTTGACAATGTCACACTTCCGGAAGAGTTCTGGAATGCACTTGGATTATGATGGAGGATTTTCAAATCAAGATGATGTCTGCCTCATGGAGGATTTGCCGATGGTTCTTTTGGCAAATCCTTCTGTTCTATTGCATGCCCTATATTTGGCTAAATCATTATGACACTGCAACTGTAGTGCTGATGTTGCTGTATACAACATCCTTTTCAGTGTATTGGGAATTTGCCTCGGAAGCCAACAGATTCAGGTCGCTTTGGATCCCGTATCTGGCTTATTGCGCCATTGCGGTCACATTATGCTGCTCAATCGGGACATGGAATGCCTCGATATTGTTTTCGCTTTTGATTCCATTGTATGGGGCAGCATGCGTCCTTCTAACAAGAGGCAGTGAAAGATTATTTCAGAGATTCCGAAAAGGAAACAAATTCGGCTGGATTGTCACAGTTGCAGCGCTAGTCATATTTCTTGTCTCACTGAAAGCTATTGGTGTTTCTTGGGAATCTTCAAGGCAAGGGACACCGGAAATGGAAAAGAATGAAATGTTGGCAAGAAGAAATTATCTGCTTGGCAAGCTGTTCGTGACACCAGAAGAAGTCCTGAACGAAATGCCGTCAGCCGTTGGCGTTCAATTCCAGGGAGAATGGGCATTGTATTCATGCTCAATGTTGTCAGCTGCATTGGTGGACATGTCTAAGCTCTATCCTGAGACCAGGCAAGAGAATCTCCAATATGTCGATAGCCTCATTAGCATTGTGATGTCTCCAGAACTCAGCTATTATGACTACTTGAGATGGGGTGAAGATCCTCTGGAGAGTTTGGACGGCGACGAAAGTCACATATCATACGTCAGTCATTTGGCTTGGATGATGTGCGGTTATAAGCAACTTGGCGGTGATGCAAAATATGACAAGTTGCTGTCAGACTTATGCCGGACGATGAACAGAAGGATACTCAATAGTGACTGCATGAATTTGCCTACATATCCTGGAGAGTCCATCTATATTCCGGACATGCTTGTAGCCATTGTCGCTCTGAACAAATATGCGGAACTGAATAACGGGAAATACCGCAGTACCGTTAGAAAGTGGATAAGTCGGGCAACAGAGGAATGGCTTGACGAAAAGACCGGATTGTTGGTTTCATTCCTGCAGGATGACGGCACTCAATATGGAGATATACCTGTAAAAGGCTCATATTCGGCCTTGAACTGTTACTACTTGACTTTCATTGACCCTCGATTCGCCAAAGAGCAATATGATACACTTAAATCATTGTTCTGGAAAGAAGGCATAATCGCCGGCCTGAAAGAATACCATGACCGGAGATGCTATCTGGGTGTGGATATAGATGCCGGGCCGATTCTATTTGAATTAAGTCCGTCCGGGACTGCCTTTATGACAGGGGCTGCAACCTATTTTAATGACAGTTCAATCAGGAAAAACATATTGATGACAGCAGAAATTGCTGGACATTCAGTCAGACATGACGGCAAGCAGCATTATCTTTTGGCAAACGTGGCTTTAGTCGGTGAATCCATTATGCTGGCCATGAGGACACATTTCAAGTAATTGGATGACGTTGTTATACCCGACAACCATATTGTCACTGGTCCGGCGGGCTGTCGAAAAACACTGTATTTTTACAATAAAATTCGAGAGGTCCTATGCGAATTTGTCGCTGAAGAGGAACTGGAACAGTCCTGTGAACAGGATTCCATTATTGTCCCTGTAGGGCATAATGTCGTCTTTGACGATAACAATCTTCTGGAAGGAATCATCAATGCGTTTGAGCGAATTCAGTTCCTGCTCACGTTTTTCTTCGGTTTCTATCTCGTAGGCCGACTGAATATAGTACTTCTCGTTCCCATCAGTAGCAATGAAATCTACCTCATATTGTTTGTATTCAGACTTGCCATCGACCATTTTACGGTGCTCAACGACTCCCACATCCACCACATAACCACGGTACAGAAATTCATTGAAGATGATGTTCTCCATCAGATGAGTCTGCTCCAATTGGCGGTAATTCAGCCTTGCGTTTCTAAGACCGACATCTATCGAGTAGTATTTCTTGATGTTCTCGTAATACTTGTTGCCCTTGATATTATAACGTCGGGCTTCGTTGAACAAGAATGCCTCTTCCAGATAGCCGATATACTTTGCAACTGTGTCATCCGTTATCTTGATTTTGCGGACACTTCCCAGCGTATTGGTGATACGTGTCGTATTGGTAAGGGAACCGATGGATGAGCATAAAGCATCGGCTATGGCTTCAAGCGCTTCCCGATTTTCAACGTTGTGGCGCTCGACCACATCGTCCAGATAGGTCTTCTTCCACAGTTTCTGGAGATAGGTGGTCTTCTGTTCAGCCGTCGGCATTTTCCTAAGTGCGGGAAGCCCTCCATAAGTGTAATACTCTTTCCACAGGTCATTGACACTTTCCTGTCGGTCCTGACAAAATTCTCGGAAAGTGAACGGAAGGACGCTGACCTCGTCGCTGCGCCCGCGGAAGATGGTGTTGATTTCGCTAGAAAGGAACTTTGAATTGCTGCCGGTGACATACACATCTACATTCTGACGCTTATTAAGGCCATTGACAATCCTTTCGAATCCATCGACCTCCTGAATTTCGTCCAGGAAGACGTAGTAATTCTCAGTCTGCGAGGCAATTCTGGAATAAAGGTATTCTTTCAGCTTCTCGCGGTCCAGTAGTTCCTGGGGAGTGTCCTCATCCTCAATATCAAAGGAAATGATGATAATGTTATCTTCGGGAACACCTTTGGAGAGGAGATAATCCTTGTATATGGGATCCAAGAGGAAGGATTTACCGGAACGCCTCGGTCCGGTAACCGCTTTAATCTGCCCATTATCCCTCCTGACAATCAGTCGGTTAAGATACAAATCCCGTTTTACGTAAGCATTCATGATATTCTACTTTCGAAATCTACTGCAAATTTACAGTAAATTTCGAAAACAGCAAAGGTCGATTCTCAATTATTGGCAGTTTGACTATACATCTCCTCCGTATTGTAGCACTTTTCTGACGACGTTATGCAGAGACGTATATCCGTATGTATATAGATTCCGTTAGCGAGGATAACTATCACAGGATAAAGGACGACATATCAATGACACTCCAGTCGCAAGGAATTGTCGTGGAGGGCGGGGCGGCAGAAGTCTCGACGGATGCAGGTCAACCGCAGGTCCATGAAGAAGATGAGGAACACCTGGACAAAACCAACCAGTCAAACTGCAGTACGAGAATCATTTCATCTTCTACCTACTCGATTCTGCTATGACTTTATTTCAACAACTCGATAAATGCGAGAGCGTCAGACGGAAGACTATATTTCAATTTTCCATTGTCCCTGAGACTCATCAACAACTGTCCCATAATATTCGGGCCCACATATTTTTCACCCTTAGTCTTGACACCCCAGCCATTAGGCCTTGAGGAGACCGTATCGGTCTTGTTGTCCTGCAATTCTACGATGTAACTGCCCTTCGTACTATCCAGCTCGTTCCTGAATTCCAGGGACTGCTCGTATTTCAGCTGAAGGCAGAACTTCATGGCATCAATTATCATGGAGCCCCAGTCGGTTCTACGATGATTGCCAAGTTTCTGATAGTGCTTTGCAGTCATCTTCGGGGATTTAGAGTGATAAACCGCCTTTCGAAGTGATCGAAGAGGACTGATGTACCGTGATAGAATATGGCCATGCGTCGTTATATATTTCCGCCATCAAAGTTACAAAACTTTCTGCTCTCCAGTAAGTGGGAACTACGGATACGCTACTTGATTATCAACTCCAGACCGCCGCTGGTTTCCACCTTTTCATGATAGCAGCCGCAACTATCCATGAATCCAGGCAGGATCTCCTTGATCTCGTCGTAGATATCCTTATCAAGAGTCAGGCTCTTGGGTATCACTGGACTTTTCTCCGCCTGCTCGTAACAGCAGGTAATTGTCAGACACGCATCATCAAACACAAGACGATCCATTCTTTCTTGCCGTCTTTTCCATATACATGTTCTTGTCTTCTGGGTGCAGATCGCGAGATGGTAGAACTTGGGATCGCTAGTACCGGAATCCGTATCGACCACGACAATAATGCCTTTATAAAGCTTTTGAAAATTGACCGGATAGGGACCGTCGAGAAATACACAATGCGGGCTTATTCTATACACGCTATAGGCTACAATATTAAAGACCAATTTTCTTTCTGACAGCACGCAGAATCTCTACCATCGCCCAGGTATCCTGCTGGCAGTAGCGGCAGAGGGCTTCGCGACGCTCTTTCTTGGTATTCATGTCGCGTGTCTTTCCGGGGTCTTCATTATAACTGAGATAAGTTATATACGCCTGCACGCCATTGCCTACTTCATGCTTCTTCATCTCGTCATACGAGAGGCTTGGAACAAGGACTGGAAGAGTCCTCTTGATGGAATAACTTCCACTGAGGTAGGGATGGTAGTAGTTTATGGTTCCTGCCGATTCCTTCCCGAATTCCGCTTCGTACAATTCCAGGTTAGTCCTGAGCAGATGAATCAGGTCCGCCGTCTTGTCAGCAATTGCAAGCAGGTATTTGCTGTATTTGGGGAAAATTGCTGCAAGTTCATTGAGACGACCGATTTCAAAACTGGTATTCTGCGCCAGCATGATGCCATGGAGAGAGCCGTCCTCGTTGAATTCGAAGTTGTCCACGATGGCTTTTACGAGTGCCTCGCGCTCGTCGGTGTCACATTCTTCATTGAGGAAGATGATATTGTCGGAGTTCTTGTCGCATACTCCTGGAGCACGCTCGATATGGAGCGAGAACTCGAACACCGACTGCTGATAGGGAGACTCGCCTTTGAAACGAGGCAGAGGACAAGGGAACGACTCGAAATCAAAATGATAGATGGGACCCTCCCCTAGGTATCTGAACCATGCCGTCATCTTCTCTTTATCGATATGTTCGATTCCATTGTCATAGCATTCTCTCTGAATCTTGTGGTTCTCTTTCTCCAACCACTCAACAGGCACATCATCGAACTTGTAATAACCGTTGTTTATGAGCTGGAACTTGTCGCCGATAGCTCCAGCCTTGAAGCCGCGGAAATTCATGTAGTTGTTCGACCTATTGGCATCAGGAACATCACGGAGCTTCTTGAAGCAGTGGATGTAGAACACACATTCGGTGTTTTTCCCCCAGTCGCACCATGGACCGACCGGAGTCTTGGCATTCACATCATGAGGAGTTGCAATGTAGCTCTCCAGTGTTGCGATTTCTTTGACAATAATCGGCTGATAGTCTTCGACCGTCTCATTCATATCGAGGAAGACAATGAGTTCCTGACCTTCGATATTGTTATAGACGCGCTTGCCGTCAGCATCCTTGGCGCCGTCATAAACATACTCGCTATTGAGTACGGCAAGATAGTAATTCACCTTACGGTTATCGCCGGCATTGCGTAAAGAATGTTCAATCACATACTTCTGGAAGGCAAGATCATGCGGATACTTTCCAAGGTCGGAATAGCGGTCAAGCAAGGCTCTCCTCTTCTGCTCGAAGTTCTTCTCCAAATCAGCATTGGCCTTGCAGCCTGCATGGTTCAGTGTCCAGATGTTGCCTTCTCTGACAAACATAGGGTGCTTTTCAGCTCCGCGTTTCTCCGAGAAACAATAGCCGTCCAGCTTGCCATCCTTGTTCGTCTTGAGAAGATACTTGCTGTTGGTCGTGGCCTTTACTTCGATGATGTTGATTTCATCATCATTCTCGTTAAAAATATCCACATAGCAACGGTAGGTATGGCCGTGCTGGACATATTCAAAGAGTTTCTGCTTGTGGACATCTTTCGAATCAGCGACAAACGTGCCCTTGAAATATCTCTTCGCCACCTTCAGGGCCTCATCTTCAACCTGATTGTAATAAGGAAGAAGGGCTTCAAGCTCCTCGCTTGGTTTTGCATCGAACTCTTCTTCATCTTCAGCCCCTTCTGACGAGCCGGTCTCGTTCATCAGTTCGGCGAGCATTTCCTCGCGACGTTCACGTTCGGCGTCGATATCAGTTTTCTTGAGCGGATTGTGTTTCAAATCCCTCGCGAAATACATAGGACAGCGTGTCCAGTTGATAAATCTTGTTTTTGAAATATACATGATCAAGTTAATTTTTCTTTTCAATATATATTACGACAAGACTTGTTATCTGTGACAAAGAAATAATGCACTTTCTCGAAAAATTTCCCAACATTGTAATTATCGCCTATCGTAATGGAGCGCCAGTAGGCCAATCATGAAACAGAACAGGCATGTTATGCCATAGAGTATATTCTCCCAGAGCGAGTCTCCTGAGGCGGCCACAACTGCCCAGACATTGTAGGCAACACCGCATAATGAGAGAATTGTAATGATCAGCAGGGCTCCATATTCAATCTTGCTCTTGCGATTCTCTTTTCTGGCTTTCTCCGCCAGCATCCGTTTTTCCGCCTCCGTAAGCCATCCGGAGCCAGATTCTTTTTCTTCATACTCGCCTATAATATCTCCGTCGCACCAGACATATTCCTCTTCTTCATCATAGGAGAAGAAACGTCCGTCACGGGATGTGGAAAAGGTTATATACAAGCCGCAAGCCTGCATACATACCAGTGTGCTACTATCATACTTCGCGAGATATTCAAGAAGCATATCCACATTAAGGCATACGCTATCCTCCTCACCCTCTTCAAGGCCAATGCATACCGTTTCGTCTCTATCCTTCTCAACAGCAACGACATAGCACAATGGGCCGTCAGGTATCCAGCACGTAACAGCTGCTTCCGGGTGATCTTTCTCGAATCTTTTTAGCTCTTTCGTGAGCTTCGCAACAGATATCAATTCTTTTTTATTCATATTGAAAGCGAGTATGGCAGAAAATGGGGGATATCACTTGAAGTAATCGTATTATGGAAACAAATTTAATAAAACCTCATCCCTTCCATTTAATTTAACTTAATGCCGTTTTTCTTCTTGAATTGCAATCATCCTTATTGCTTGGGCGACTCCAATCGTAGCTTTCTCCTTGATATGGATAACCCCATCCTCTTTGTCAATAGGCGTATCCTTCGGGTCTATTACGAATACAGGGCAGTCAATCGGGGTGTATTTCCATAAGCTTGCCGCAGGTTGAACTACAAGAGAAGTCCCTACGATAATCATATAATCAGCTTCAGCCAGTTCTTCAAGGGCTTCCTTCATCTTGGGAACAGCTTCGCCGAAGAATACGATATGCGGGCGGTACTGAACGCCTCGCTCATCCGTATCCCCAAGCCTAACTGCCGAGAAACCCACATCCCTTATTCCAGATTCGTCGAATCTGTCTTTCTCTGTATATGTGTTTTCTGGACGTACCTTTGTGAGTTCCCCGTGGAGATGAACAACCCTGCTACTGCCGGCCAATTCGTGAAGATTGTCTACATTTTGTGTCACTACCACGACATCGTACTCCTTTTCAAGGGAAGCAATATCCAAGTGTGCCTTGTTTGGCTTCGCGTCCTTGAGCTGAGCACGACGCTGGTTGTAGAAATTCAGCACCAGCGACGGGTTTTGCTTCCATCCGAAGATGGAGGCCACCTCCATTACATCGTAATTCTCCCAGAGACCGTCATTGTCCCTGAACGTCGAAAACCCGCTCTCGGCACTAATTCCAGCGCCTGATAGTACAACAATTTTCTTCATATGCCAAATTTTTCTATCGGATATCCATTTAAGCTTCTTTCACGAAAACTACAACGGTTCCGACCATATCAAGACCATCTCCGAACAGATTTTCATCCTTTACTTTCCAGCCATCTGTCTCCATTTTCCTTATAAACTGCTCTACTACCCAGCTGGAATATTCAAATCCATCGAGATTATCAACAAGTCTCTCATACACACTCAACCTATCAAAAGTATCATGGCTTTGGTATCCCTTCAAACTGGCAGAAAAAGCTTCCCAGTCACGGGAATCCTTCCATAAGTCATCAATGAATCCGTTTTCTTCCTCGGTTACCTCAATTTCGACTTCCTTGGAGTATCTGGCTTCACACCAAATATAGTTGCTTCAAATTTTCGTTTCATTGGCGGACATCTTTTCATCTATTTCCTCCTTTGTCTCATACACTCTGATCCACGTTCCGGTTTCCCCACGCCTATCAACCATCCCGACAAGCACTTCTGATCCCGTAACATAACTTGTTGTATAAAACCCGAAATCGTCTACACCGCAGCACTTATAAGTACAGGGCCGGATGACAGCAATATATCTTGCGTTTACAAATATTGACGCGCCATCAGTTTCGCTGGTAAGTACGATGAAACCGGGGGTCTTTGATTTTTCAAATACAGGAAGGGCCGGATGACTGTACAAAATGTTTACCTTATAACTATCCTTTGACGAAGAGATACACCTGGACAGATTGTCCATCCGGACCGCTCCGTTTTCCTTCTTTGTCGACTTGACGAACACTGTATTCACGTGAACCCCACAAAGAGATTCCGGCATAAGTTCAGGAATGATACCATCGAAAACCAGAGATTCTGAAAATAGATGCAGTTTTATAACCTTCTCTACTGATTCTGGGAAAACAAGTTCCCGAAGATCTCTACTGATTTGCAAGCAATGAATAACTTTAATCTTTTTGAGCAGTTCTCTTAATAAATCTTCGGATGTAACGCTTGCCCAAATCAGGTCTTCGCCATCACTAGAAATGACATAGCGATCCTTATAGGTATTCATACTCTTAAAGTGCGTGTTCTCGGCAATAATAATTTTGGGGTATTCTTTACTTATATTCTCAGCACCTAGAATGCACTCGACAGTACCAGGAACGAATATAGAGTCAAACGCAGCACCTTGCCCAAAATAGATGCCGACAACGGACTTTCCATTAACCTCTTCGGGGACAACTATATTACAATCACGGCATTCGCCCCACATAACAAAGGCTACCACTTTGTCGGATGATATTTCGCTAAAGAATATCTGTTTACCCGTTTCTGTTACCTCCACTTTAAAAAACCTGGAGTCTGTGTATGGATTAACCACATGGTCAATCAGTTTGTCGAACTCTTCGAAATGTTTCATAGAAAATATTTTATCTAAGCATATTCGCCACCAATAATCATCAAATTTATCTTTCCGTCGTGAATCCCATTTTTAACGTGGAGAAATCTGGAAATCGCTCTCCGTTTCGTTGACATGTCGCATAAACACACTGAAATTCTCATTTGGTCTGCGGTTCCTCAGCTGAGTTGTTATATAATACTTTGTTCCTTTATACTCTACAACATGTGGCTTTTCGTGCCGCGAGTTGTTCACCGAGACGCCATCTTGCTTATCTGAGACAAACTTGGCATTCTTACTTATCTCATCATGAATCTCCAGAAATGTTTTTCCTCCTTCAAGTTTAAAAATTATATATTCACCTATTACCTGATGCATTTTATACATTCCAGCACCATTTATCGTGTAAGAACGACTTGCTCTTGCCGCAGATAAACCAACTGACGGCGTCTTGACGCCAGTAGTATGGCTGCTTTTCTTAAATGTACATGGCACAGCTTTTAGAATATCCAGATTGCGCTTTATACAGTCTTCCAGATATCGTTCCAGATATTGCTTATCGCTTTTGCTCATAGACGTTAGTACTTTTTTCAATGAGCTGATATAACGACTGCTCGACCTAATTGTTTTCGATGCACCAAAGGGGATCGTATCAAGAATAGACTGCAAAGCATCAACGAGTGAACTTTTCCTACCACTAAGCCAATTGATATCATGCTCAAAATAATTCAGTTTACCAAGGTCAATTTCACTTATCGGTTCAATACTTGGCACGTTAAGTTCTTTCCAGATAGGGGCCAACACCGGATCAGATGAAGTTTTCGGTTTATAGAGCATTCCTGAAATGTATTTAAGGAACTGCTGAGCATAACTACCGTCAATGTCTGTTAGTTTCGACAACTGTTTTGGAAGCCACACCAAATTGGGAATGAACGAGTTGGCGCGTTCCCATTCACTCGCATGTCCTGATCGGGTTCGCATACTCATCCATATATGAGAAGCAACAAAACCATTCCCCATAGTGCGGCCATTCATTTCAGAAAAGGCACTTTGAATTTTCAATGAGCGAGGTATTGACTTGATCAAGGAATTATCATCGCGCAAGAACCCCCTAGCATTTGACATTCCCCAAGAGTCCTTCCCTGTGGCTGGGTTCTTTCTTCTGCAAGAAGAATCCCTAACTACATAGGGAAGCAATATCGGAATTTGAGCACACGTCTCTGGTCTAAACCAAATACCTCCCCAGAGCATCAACTGCTCAATCATATATTTTACGTGATCTGGCGGATTGACAGCATCGAATGCTTGAATAATCTGCTTCTGGAGAATATGGTATAAGATATTCTCTCCATCTACAGTTTTTGCCATAATTTTTTTAGTTTTCATAAATAATTAACATTTAATTCGATAAATTATGAATTTGCCCGCATATTTGTCGGGATCAGTTAAACTATCCGACACAATCTCTTGATATTGCGTTGCCATATTTGCCAAAATGCTGAGTAATATCAAAATATATCGTCCGCTGGCAATCGTTTTCATAAAATGTTATTGCATCAAAACATTTACCCTTCTCCATAAGAAATTCCTGTTTCACAAAATCGCTTCCCGCGTAGCCATACAGTTCAGACAATGCCTCATATTCCAAAGCGACCGCCTCATCTTCAGTATAATCCGAATCAAACAAATACGCCGTTGCAACAGACCCACCATCTCCGGATGCGATATGGCATCTGATCAAATCCTCTTTTCCAATCATAGTATAATATCCTTTTGACTTGTTTCATACATATCCTTGACGACATCGAGCAGTCCAGCAAGTCCACCGATGCTTTTGGCAAGAGTCTCCTGGGCGTCCTTGATTTTATGATCTACATCAAAAAGCTTTTCATAATAATCAAAGTAATAAGTTTCCGACTGAGAGTCATGAGCGGCATAAAGAACCCGAGTGCCTGTTTCAATTCCATCATATTTTTCAAACGACACAGGTTCCATTTTTACAATATAGCGTGGATTGATGTATTCATATTCGTCGTTATCCACCCGGGTAAGACCAATAAGACCAGGAGCGTTGGGTGTTTTTGCTGATAATTTCGGTTTCTTGGTAATCAGCCTTGCATTAAAACTGAACTCGCCACGATATTTTACATCAGTCAACACATTGGATAACTTCTCAAACGCATCTTTTGGAATATCCTTTAATGGACAGTTGACATATATCTTCTTCGCATACACATCCGATATATCTCCAAGTTTAGGCAAGTCGCCTTCAAATCTAATGGAATTGCATTTAAGATGTGCAGAATTGATAGATTTTATAGATGACGGGATATTAAATTCGTCACACTCCCCTGTAATCGAGATATCCCCGATTTTATTTACACCCCTAAGATATCCATAATCAGGGGTTTTCGATTCACAGCACAGCAGTTCAGTACCATCCTTTGAAAAAACCGCTCCGCAAGCAGGATAATACGAATATATGTCACTCTTATAGTGTGAATTATCTTCATCTACATCAAATAAGAAATTGTAACAACCATACTTGCCTTCCATAGCAATGTACTCAACCGTAGAAGGTAATCGGACGATCGTTTTCTCTCTATGTTCTCCTCGCGTCGGTGCTTTCACATTACTGCATACTCCCACAACCGTCCACTCAATATCATTGAAAGCGTCATCATAGAAAGCGTCATCCGCTTTAAACACAGAATGGATATCCTTGCTGCAGTATTCACTTGTAATAAGAGCGAACGCCTCGCCTTTCCCGGTCCGCAACTGTTCCTCTGAAGCACTAAAAGGTCGTCCCTTCCTATAATATTCGACACCGTTATCTTCAAAAATAGGAACCAACTCTTCTTCGGCTGATTCACATAAAATCCTTTTTATTTTAGCATCCATAATTTTATTTCCAGTTGAAATCCAAATAAAAATGGATCTCGATTTTAACAGTTAATATTTAA
>OJAR01000273.1_pt1 | contig 17848 bp, 18 predicted proteins | sample 1589431 | NCBI WGS metagenome assembly OJAR01 (sample SAMN03283242) | human gut metagenome | biome: human-associated habitat; material: feces | host: Homo sapiens | place: Peru | collected 2012 | reverse complement strand
CGACCACCGGGAAAGCTATGGACCCACATGGGCTCGTCCTGACCGCCGTAGACTTCGCCGCTGTAGTTTTTCGTCTCTACAACAAAGATGCCGTAGGGGGTAATAAGACCGTTGTCGATCTGGGCTGTTTGATTTTTGCTGGGAATCATGATGTCACGAAAACGCTCATACTTACCAAGGCCTTTACCGGCACGGCGGAGGATCTTGTGGACTGTACGCTCGCCGAGGACGCCCTTAAATTTGGCGCGGACAGCAGGAATAATGACACGCTTGATCGCACGCTGGGTAACATATGCTCCGGCAACAACGATGCCTATCAGTGTAATGGGCTCCATGGTCCTCAAAACCTCCTTTTGGCGCATTTACCTTTTGCTGCGAAAATGTTAAATCTCCGGGACGTCTTTATCCTTAACAAGTGATGTATTGATGTCGGGAATGCTTACTCTATCAGCGGCGCCTTGCATCAGAGATGCAAGAGGCGAAGTGTCCGGTATTTGCCGAATAGAGTAATGTGGGGATTTGCTTAACCGCTGTGCTAATTGGTTTTGCCGGTCGAAAATGAAAGCTGATACAGCTGCTGTATCATACAGGATGGGAATGCTTTTTGCAATCTCTTCAATCTTCGCTTTAGACAGAAGCGGTTGGCAAAATGGGATCTCCAGATCCTTAATAAAAGTGCAAAGATCCAGCATCAACATATCAGTGGCGGCGTGTGAAGAGAAAGGGGCAGCATCCTTTGAAAACATGGCAATATTGTGGTCAAATAAAGGCGCAAACTCAAGCACTTCACCGGTTTGCGCTGAACGAAGGAGACCGTAATTGTTTTCATGCCGGTCTACATTGAAACATAAGGCGTCTAAATAAAGCATGTCAATATAATTTGCCGCAAATTTAGGCGAAATGCTCTTGAATATGTTGTAATTAAGCTCATAATCATCATAAGCGCCTCCAATAAGGCCGGAGGCAGGGTCTAAATTGACGGAAGCATCATTTGTAATGTCTTTGGAACGAATGAACTTTCCATCCTCCGCCAATTCATAATGCGCCATGGACATATTAAACACACGCCCGACCTGTTCGATAAACAGTTCAGCATAAAACCCATCAATATCCCCGGCCTTATAAAGCCACCAAGAATCGGATTCCCTTCTCCAACACTTCTCAAAACTGCCGGTATTGGTAAATTCTGGTGAACGATGCGCTTCTTTCCACCGTCCGTCAGAAAAAGACTGAAGGGAGCCAAAAAGAGCTGTATCCGCAAGAGGATTATACTTGAAACGGATCTGTTCGTAAGTCAGGTTCTCTCCATCTCGCTTAACCCAAAAATTATCTGTGATCGTGGCGGCGTGAACGGACATAGAAACATCGGGGTCATCAGCACCAGAAAGACGAACCATGCGCTTGAGAAGGCGAGAATGCGTGCGGTGGCGGTCTACAGCCCGATCCTCAAGCCATCCATACAAGTCGTTGCAGCGCTGCAGATAGAAAGGTAGCCTTACATTGTCGGCATTCGTAAGAATCCCGTTATCTATGCGGGCAATGACCTGATCCCCGCTCATCAGATAACCGTCCATTTCATAGCGCATATTGAAGATCTCCTTTGCTTGTCAGATTTGCAACAATGGGAATTTGATACTCCCCACAGATAAATCAGGGGGATTCTTGGTTCAACGACGGTTGCCCACCAAATAGGCAGGTCTTATGTTACCGCTCAACAGGTACGAAGGAAACCTGCAAACGCATATCCATACCATCCGCAATGCGAATGAGCGTCTTCAAAGACGGGTTGCCCTCACAAGACTCCAGACGGCTGATGTCAGACTGGGCTACACCCGTCAGCTTGGAAAGCTCCTGCTGCGTCAAATTCCTTTCAATTCGGGCACCGACAACAGCCTTGGCAAGATCCGAAAACGGCTGCATCTGCCGAGCATACACACGGAATTCAGGATCCTGCATCTGCTTCTTCCTGTAATCAGACAAATTCATGTTCATTCCTCCTTTATAGGTTATAACCTATATCTGTTATCTTTAGTTTATAGGTTTTATCCCATAATGTCAAGAGGAAATTGGGAAAAATCTGAAAATTTAACGGTCTTTGTCGAGGGGCACAGCGTCGCGGGAGAGCGCGGGACTGCGCCGGGCGTCTGCGAAGGACACGATGTCGTCCAGCTTTGGACGCCACTGGGGGCCGGAGGTGATACGGGAGCTTTTCTGCACGCTCTCCATCTCCTGCCTGCGGGATAAATAGTCCGCACGGTACTTCTTCGCCAGTTCAAATTCGGACATGGGCATTTTCTGCGTCTTCTTTACGAAGCCGTTGGTCAGCACGATCTTACGGTTTTCATCGAAGAAGAACATAATGCGCGTGATGTCCGTCTTGGTCTGGGCACGGAGCTCGAAAATGCCTTCATCCACAAACTTGCTGTAATCGCCGCGGGGATGGTTGCCGTAAAGCTCCAGCATGTCGAGCTTGTTCATCATCTTGAAGCGCATGACCTTGTTAAGGCTGTCCAGAAAATCGCCGACCGGACACTCCCCGTTGGCGCGCTGATAAAATACGATCTCAAAGTCATTCATAACGGTCTCTCCTAAACGGAAGATGTTTTTCCCTCTGCAAGTTATATACGCCCAAAGTGCCGCTTTTCACAAAAATATTTTCCGTGTTGAGAGAAAGAGAGCAGGGGCTCCCCTGCTCTCTTAAATTTGGGGTATCAGCGGCCATTACCCCATTGCTTCTTGCCCCAGTCAGGCGCCTGGGTGCCGGGCATCTGCACCATGGGCGGCGTGCTGCCCTGGGAGCCCTTGCCTGCCTGAGAAGCTGCGTTTTGGATCTGGTCAGCCAGCGTGGGCTTGATGGGACCGACATCCGACTTGAGCGCCAGATCCCACTCAAACCCATTTTCGTCCACAAACGACCAGTTGTGCTCTTCGCAGAACTTATCGCATTCTGCCGGAGTGCCGCGGAAGAACTCTTTCTTGACGCTTCCGGACATAAGGTAAACCTCGTCCATATGAATGCCGGGTTCATAGTTGCAGGCATAAACGCAGGAGCTTTCGCGGTCACCGTCAAACATGTTGACCGTGCAGTGATGGCGGCCGGCCAGCTTGCCGAGAAGCTCCGTGTCCGCCAGAACCTCCTCTTTGGTCGTGCAGCGGTCCGTGAAATACTGATCGTCCTGACGCTCCAGGTACGCACGGATGTCGGAAAGAGCTTCCTCCTCGCTAAGCGCCTCACTGGTGCGCTCCTGATCGACCGAGATGTGGTGCTCCTGCAGGAAGTCCTCGATGCAGCTGTCCATAGCATCGTAGTCGAGGCATACCTCGGACAGATTCTCTGCGAGCTCGGCCTTCAAGCCGGAGTCGATGGTATCAGGGTCGATATCAAAGTTCTCACGCAGACGATACGAAACCTCATCCAGGCAGAACCTGCCGAGATTGGTGTCTGCGAAGCCGTCTGCCTGTTGCTCCTCCCTGTATTTCGTGTTCGGCTCAATACCGGATTCCGTAAGAAAGTCGCTGACGCAGTAATCAATGGAGTCATTGTCCAGGCAGACGTCAAACAGCTTCTCCGCGAGAGCGGATACGAATTCAGAGCCCAGTGTATCCGGATCAAGGCCGTGGATCTCGCGGAGGCGATATGCAGCTTCCTCCAGACAGAACTTGCCGAGGTTAGTCTCGGCAAAACTCATGGATACACGGTCCTTCGGGGGATACGCCTCCGTCAGCGCCTTCTCAGCGAAAGCGTCGATGTCCTCCACATAATCCGGCGCGGGTTCTCCGGCCTTCACCTGGGCGTTGTAGTCGATGTCCTTATGAGACACCTCAAAGGATTCTGCCATCGCCACAATGTGGTCGGTCAGCTCCGCGTGATCCTCCACGGAGATTTTGCCGTCTGCCATCAGCTTGGCGGCCATGAGGGAAATGTTGACGATGTTCTCGTTGATGTAGTTCCTATTGGCTTCCATGATAATTCTCCCTTCAAATCTCAAGTTCTGTTTCAGCGCTCGGCGTCCTTGCCGGGCTGGGGGTTCTGCTTAATGCCGGTACGCTGGCTGGCACCGGAGATCTGGCTGTCCAAAGGCTTGCTGCGAGCGCGGTTGGCAGGCAGCGCACACTTGTCAGGGTTGTTCTTGATCCACGCGGACAGCTTCTCCGGCGTGGTAATATCCGTGCCGTGACGCTGCAGGTAGCCGATGATGAAGTCACGGTGCTCGCCGCGGAAGTTGTTGGGGAGATGGTCAAGACAGAAACCGTTCATATAGACCAGCGTCTCCACCAAATCGTTCTGGGCGCTGGTAGTAATAGTGCCGTAGTCACCGTGATAATGATGCTGTACGATACCGTCCAGACCGTTGCCTTTATGGACGTCCTTTACCGTAGCCACGCTGCCGCGTTCATACGGCATACGGCCACGCCGGAGGGTGCTATTGCTTTCCGGCGTAAAGCCGGTGACCCGGAACCGTTCCATTTTGTCAATGGTCTGAAGGATGCTCTCAATGTCGATGGGCTTGTCCGCTTTCTGACCGAACGTCACGCCGTCTTGTGAATTCGACTCAATAAGCGAGACCAGCTTTGCGGGAACTTCCTCCAGCTTACAGTAGCACTCCCAGCGGTTGGTGAAATTACTGCGGTCTCCGACCGTCACCTCATAGCCGTAGCTGTACGGGGCTATCTGTCCGTGACGGATGTCCAGAGCACCGTTGACAATGCCCTGCATAAGCTTGTCTGCCAGCTCCTCACGGGTCAGACCGCCCCGACGGGCGGTGGCGACACGCTCAGACTCCGCCACTTTCTCGCAGGCTTCCACCTTTTTGCGGAGGCCGCCGAAGTCCAACTCCACCTTGCCCTCAAAAATGGCCTGGGCGATGTCCTCGACGCGATCATAATCGCCAGCCACCTCGGGGCCCAGAAGGTCATAGCGGACGCCTTCGTTCAGCAGAGCGCAAAGGTCTCGCTTGGTCATAAACTCGTTCATAAGAAAGTCTCCTTTCAAAAGGTTGGTAAGATAAGTGTGCTCATCTGTTATCCGCAGCTTGCGGCAGGGATACGATTCAATGGCGTGGACCATGTCGGCAAAGCTCTCATCCATATAAGAAATGAAGCTTTCGCTGTCGCCGCGGTCACGATAACGACGGAGATATTCGTCCTTCAGTGATATATCCGGATATATGAGGAAAAGGTTTTCACTGGAGATACGCGGCAAAAGGCTTACATGGCAGTTCAGCAGAACGTAGGCGCTGCCGGCGTCCTCAATGTAATGGAAATAGTTGTCCGGATACTCCGGGTTCGGAACGGTACGGGCTTGCGCAGCGGCGTCATGGAGCATCCGTGGAGTTACTCCTATAAACTGATACAGCCGGCTGTCCGCATCCAATACATCCGGGACGGACTGGGAAACCGATGATTTCCCGGTGCCGGGAAAACACCAGATGTAATACTGAGCCATCTTTCTATGCCTCCTCCCTGTTCATTACTTGAAAATCTCTGCCGTCCTTTGGCTTGCGGAAGAAAGATCGGCAACGGAAACGCGGCGGGAAGTGTCTGAAATGACACGATCCAGCGACTTACGGAGAGGTTCGCCGCTTTCAGTGAAGAAAAACAGGTTCCCGGACGGTATGGGTTCCGTCACATAGCACTCATACGCCACGGAAAGGTCGTAATAGACATAGATGTCAGGCGGAAGAAACGCCTTGACGATAGCGAGCTCCACATCCGGACCATATGTGTCCTCAAACCACTCACCCAACCAATTAGACAGGGCGTTGTCCATGTCATCCCTTGTGGGGAACAGATAGATGGCCGGTGTTTCCTCGCACTGCGCATCTGAGCGCTCCCCTATCTGCGGTACGAGACCGCGCTCCATAATATTCTGCACGTTCTCCATGGGCGTCACATGAAAGAAGCAGCGGGATTTGTCCTTCGGGGACACCTGAAGCAGCTCCGTGTGGCTGTACTGCGTTGTGACGCCCTCCGGAAGAACCTGCTGCAGGCCTCGTTGAGAAATATAGTGCGCGGCCATATTCACGTTGATGCGCACACCCTCTGGGGTTACGCCGAAGGCGTCTCCCACTTCTTTGAGCGTGGCGCCCTGAGAGCGCAGCTCCAGCATACGGAGCTGACGCTCGGTTATCTTTCCGCTACGGGAACCCATGTAATGAGGCCTCCTCTTGCAATTTCTTGACTAAAACCACAGCAACGCAAGGAAAAACATAAGAAGGCTCTTGCGTTTTGCACTGCGTTCTTGTGTTACATGCCGCGGTTATAGCCACCGCGGGGGAATAAGGACATCTGTTCTGCCGGCTTCTCCTGCTCCGCTTGCCGCTCGTGGGCGTCTTGGATCTTAGCGTCCAGCGCCGGCCTCTTGGGGTGCTCCCGCTTGCGGGCCATGTTCTTATACCAGTCGCTGGCCTTGACCACGGCCACATAGCGGTCTCGGTCGCCCTTGACATACGCGCCTACGACCTCCTCAACGCTGGATTCCAGGCGGGTAAGGTTGAATTGACCAGGACCACGAGGTAAATCTGCTTCGCTTTTCGAGTCTCTGTACTTATTGAAGCGGTTGGTGAACTCATCAAACTGCTCGGCGTACTTGACCAGCTCCGGGTTCTTGGCAAAGTATGTGATCCAAAGGCCGCGGTACATCCACTGTGCCTCGGAGCCAGGCAGCTTGTCTCCGGTGAAGGGGTCTACGATGTAATCAAAGGGCTTGCCCTTCCCTGCCTTCTTCCCGTCTGCCGTGCGCTTGGCGTCCTGGAACCATTCCTCAATGCTGCGCTCCCTGCCATTGATGGTCACCTTAGCGAAAAGTGAGGAGAAGCGCCGGTCGCCGCGGATGGAGCATTCCAAAACCTTCTTTTCGGGAGCTTCTTTCTCAGGAAACATCTCCTTATGAAGATCTGCCGCTTCAATGGTCTCGCTGGCAGCTTTTAAAGCGTCCTGAAGCGCATTGTCGGTGTGCGGGGCGGGAATCTCGGAAAGGGCATGAAAAGCGTCTGAGAGACGCATTCCATGGATGTTCTGGTACTCTACATAGGATTCCATCACTTCCGCGCCGTCATAGGCCGCTTTCAGGGCACCTATGGCGACCTGAATGGCCTCCCTCTGAGCGTCTGTGGTAACCGGTGCGTTGGTCAGCGCCTCGATACGGGCGGTGAGCTTATCCCGAAGATCTGAAAGGCTCTCATCTTCTTCCCTGACAGGCTGCTGCTCAATCTGCTGGGCCGCATCATAGACTTCCTCAAGAGCCTCACATGCATCTTGTAGGACTTCGCTCTGCTCACCGGATACGTCTTCCGAGAATGCAAGATTTCTCATATCCTGATAGGTATCCACAAGGGAGGTGCCCTTCTGCTCGTGGAACGTTGCCAGGGCAGCCGTAGCCTCCGGACCGTCATGGACGGCCTCCAGCGCGTCCACCGCAACGTGAAGCGCTTCTCTCTGTGCCTCTGTTGTGACCTTCACGTTGTCCAGTGCCTCGATACGGGCACGGAGCGTGTTGTAGGTGGCGAGATCCTTCTCGATGAGGATGCTGTCGCGGTGCTCAAGGAGGGCGGCCTCTCCCAGCACGCCGGAGCCGGCGAACTGGTCCAGTGCAATCTCATCTTCCTTCGTTACGAAACGCAGGATCTGACGCAGCAGCTCCACCGGCTTCTCCGCCTGATGGATCTTATCCTTCTTGCTGGTGGGGACGACGTCAAAGACGGTGGGCAGCATGCCGGCAGCACCGGACATGAAATGCTCTACGCCGGGTTCTGCTTTGTCCTTCTTGGCGTCCGGGCGGAGGTCCCGGGCACGGCCCTTGGAAAAGAAGCAGATGTCCTCCGTGTTTTTGGACTTGCGACCAGTGTTGGCAACGAAGTCTCCTTTCTTCCAGGGCACACGCGCATAGTATTCAAAACCTGCTTTGCGGGCAAGGTCTTTGACGCGATACAGATACTCGTAGTTGTCGCCGTTCTCCTCCGGAAGGAACTCGACGAGGAAGTGGCCGGGTTTGAGCACGCGAAGCTTTTCGTTGAAATCCTGCTCTGTATACTGGAACAGGTCATAATCTGCAAAGTTTCGGTTGCCGCCTTTGAGACTGGCGGTAAGCCGGTAGGGGTGATCCGTTATGAGGGCATCAATGCTATTGTCCGGGATGAAGGAGAGATCCCTGCCGTCTCCGTTGATGAGCAAGCATTTGTTCTCCCTTCCCTGTTCATCCGTCCTCGTGACGGTATACAGGCCCTTACCGACGCGCTCAAAGAGTCCCTTCTCGATGCCTTCATATATGCGAGCACGGATGCTGGGGATGTTTACGTCACGCTTCTGATGGTCCAGAACATGCTCCTCGGCCTCCTGGAGGGTGAAGTATTCAGTGTCTTGGAAATAATCAAAGAGGGTGGCTTGGATGCCTTTCTGGGCTTCTGCCATGGGGGATCAGCTCCTTTCGCCTATACGAAAATCTCTCTAAAGGTTATATACGCCCAAGGCACCGGCTTTCCCAAAAAATATTTATCATCGCCCGGTATTGGGCAGCTTTTCCGGTGAAATTGAGGAAGCGTGAGGTTCGCCCGCACGGGCGGCGGCGCTCTCGATCTGATCTGATAAAGATGGCTTAACGGCGAGCGCCGCCTCATGCATCCTGTCCAGAGCCTTGACTGTGACATAGCACTGACCATCCTTGTGGTCAACATGAGCCACAGAGAAGTCGTACCCGATAACGGATACCTCCTGCTCATCATTCTCTCCGTTCAGGAAACAGTCGCCTGTGTCGTATCCGTTTTGTGCCAAAACGTCAAGATAGACGCCGAGATCCAGAGATCGGACAGGCTCATCCAAAACGAGAATGACCGGCTCGAACAGGGGCAGGATCTCCGAAATACTATTGAACCCTTGCTCTTCACCGTATTCGCGCATGAAGTCCTCCCCTTCCGTACTGGTGGAAAAACGCTTTGCAACGTGCTCGGACTTCGACCAATGCGTGGAGCCGGTCCATTCCTCGATAATATGACCGGGCGTAAGCCATTCCTTGGGGAGGTAAAGACCCCTGTAAATAGGGCCGCTGGACTTAGTATACAGCGAAGACAGGTCTGAAACGTTGTCTATAAGTCCTGTGTCGCAGTACATCATAAGGTCATAGGCTTTATCCAGAATGGCTTGGATAGATTGCTTGGGCGCGTTGTCTATGTTCGGCAGGATGCCGTCGTTGATAGGGTGAGCGTCGAATGCTTCTCTGCAATACTCCTCAACGGCGTTCTCGCTGGCGAACTCCAGCGGATACGTGTCTTCCGGAAGAAAAATGTTCGTGTCCATCTGCAGATGGCGAAGCTCATGGAGGACAGTGGTCAGAAAACCAGTCTGCACCTGGTTTTCGAATGAGAAAAACGGATCTATATCCACCACGTCCGCATTTTCGGTTGCGATCTCATCTGCTGTGCGGACAATCTCGCCCATGTTGATCACGGCTGTATTGCGCTCGAACCACAGCTGGCCCAATACGCCATCCCCTATCTCGTAAGCGTATTCGTCCGAATACTCCTCGCGCAGACGCTTGCGCTGTTCATCCTCAAAATCGGAAGACATATAGGTGCCTGCATCATCTGGCTGCGACCATACCACAACGACTTCTTCCAGCGTAATAAATGCGTTGTGGTCACAGGTCTTCCAGAGATACTCTGCGAGAGCTTTCCTGTCTGCCCGGCACCATTCCGGTATATCCGAGCTGATATGTATCCGCTGTACCAGGTCATCCACCGTCATGGCTTCCGGGAAATGGACAGGCAATAGCTTCGCGTCTTCGTCGTCCCATACGATAAGACCTTTTTCATCCGATGATTCGATGCTCAGCTCGGATATCTCGGAGATCTGAGACAACAAAAACTCTTTTGTAAGAGATTGGATAGATTGTGACACGAGAATCAACTCCTCTGGATACAATATATTAACTAATTTGTTGATAAATTTATTGACATATCTCTTCTTTTGAGATATACTATCAGTAACTGGAGGTGTTTCGCTATGAATGAACTTCGTGGTGCAATTGAAAAAACGATTCCTATTTCTTTGTTCAATAAAGGTATGGCAGGCAAAATCTTTTCAGATGTACGATCTTGCGGCGCCAAAGTTGTAATGAAAAACAATGCGCCGGAATGCGTTTTGCTTTCCCCTGATGAATATATCCACATCATGGATGAACTTAACGATGCTCGCTTGCTTAGCGTTGCGTCTGAACGTATGAGCAAGTTTGACCCTTCTACGCTGATTACTCAGGCGGAAATTGATAAGGAATTCGGGTTTAAGCCAGAAAATCTTGCCGAAGTTGGGGAGATTGAATTTGAATGAGTTGGGAAGTCGTATATTTACCAGAAGCATTAAATGACCTCCGCTCGCTTGATGGCAGCCAGCGACTATTGGTCAAAAAGGCGATTGAAAAATTAAAGATGAACCCGTTACCCGAAACAGAAGGTGGGTATGGTAAGTGGTTGGGCAATAAAAGCGGGCGAAATCTTTCGGGTTTCTTGAAAGTAAAGCTATGCGGCCCCGGTTTGCGTATTGTATATCAACTTCTTCGCATTGAGGGCCATGTCCTCATTGTTGTCATTGGGGCACGTGAAGATTCCGAAGTTTACGATCTTGCCTATAACCGCATCAAACAACACGATCTAAAATAAGATATGTAAGAATGCCAAGAGCACCGTCATTGAAGCCGGTGCTCTTTTACGTTCGGCTACTACACTTTTGGGCATCTAACGCTCAGGCTCCGCACCCTTCGTGTTCTCGATGATACCGGTACGAGATTCAGCGGACTTGATCTGATCCGAAAGGGAAGGCTTGAGCCGAGAAAAGCCTTCCTGAATCTTTTCGACAAACAACTCTTCGTTGCGCTCGCAGTAGTAGAAATTCTCGTCCAGCGTGCCTTCGAACCAGCGAATGACCTCGGAATCCCTATCTCCCTTCCCTGTCGCGATATACTCCTGAAGCTCCTTGTCAACGGCGGACAAAAACTCCATACCACCGGGTACCGCTGACGCAGAAGCGTAAAGAGGGTCAAAGCCCTGTTTGTTGAGGAGCTTCCCGAGAATGGGAAACTGCTCGCGGTGCGCCAGTTCCTCCTTGTCGTAATAAGGGAATTCTTTGCCATCTATGGTAATGATTAAATTGCGCTGGACTTCAAAAAGATCGCCTAAAACAGCTTCGCTGGCAAGAAGCTCTCGCGGCGTAAAATCTCTGCCCATACAAGGAACCTCCTCGGTACAAAATCAGCGGGACATTTCAGGAGATGTACTCTCTATCTTGTCCGGCTGGGTGCGCTCTGTGGCAGACTGCATCTGCTGATCCAGCGTGGGACGCTTACCCAGCATCCGGATGGCAAAGCTCTCAATGTCATCCGCAGTGAGCCATTCAGGCTTCTTGCTGTCAGGGAAACTTTGATACAGTGCTACCATGTGAAGGATCTGACCTGCCTCGTTGCCACGAGCCCACAGTGCGTTCGCACTGCGGTTGCCGTAACCCAGATAGTATTTGCAGTCGCTGCGAAGCCGGTCCAGCATCTGATAGCGAAACTTGTCATCGGGGTCGATTGCAAGCTCAGTTGTGAGCAAAGCATCTACATTTTTATGGACCCAGTAGCGAGGATCAGCGTTCTGCGCCAGCTCGCTGGACTGGATATCGAAGCTGCTCAGCTTGGCGGTCATATCACGATCCGCAAAAACATTACAGTGATAGCTGAGACCGCCATCCACTCTATCCAGAATGGAATCAATATAAAGACCTTTGTATTTCATATTCGTGCCTCCTTGCGTTTTGCTTACGTTCTCCAGCTTCACAGCCCGGATAAATTCATGGACGGGTATCTCCTTTTCGGGGTACGGTTCGTGGTCGTAGCCGTACAATGTGCCATCATGGCCGAGATCCGTAAGGATGACCGGTCCCGGCTCGTAGGCGTCGATATAGCTGTCCGGAGTAAGGTCTTTGCCGTAGAAATTCAACACGGTATCGGGGTCTGCAAGCCATAGGGCATGAGTAATGTTCACACCGGTGACCTTGCTCAGATCCTCCAAGACCTCGCGGAAAAAATCAACCTTCTCTTCCCAGGACATATCATCCACGAAGCCGTTGTCGTCCAGCTCCCTTGTGATCGACTCCAGTGCCGGAGCAATAGAGCTACCTTTCAGCTGGTGACTGCACAGATATTCGGGAATATCCGTGTTGCCAAGATCAAATGTCTCAAAGGCCATGACCTCGGCAGCTTCCCGGGGGCCTATGCCGCTGAATGTCTCGGTACGGTAACGAAGCATATCTGCTCACCTCTTTTCGGAGCGTATCAACGCTCCGGCTCTTTCTCGTCGTTCGATTTGTCCTGGATAGTACGGGACTGGGCGTCCTTGATCTGCGCATCCAGAGGGCTCCTGGACGGATGCTTACCTAATTCGCGCTGAGGATAGATAGCAGCAAAAAGGTCAAAGTCCGTTTCCTCCAGCCCCCTGTTCTCCTCGATGTCCGGGAAGTAGGTCTCTCCGTTAAGGAAGACCCTGCCCTCTTTGCCCTGCAGAACGGCCGTCAGGGCATTTTTGTCGCCGCCCTTGAGCCGAGCATAGGTTTCGGGAGAAACATCCAGCGTCATACCTACACGTGCCCAGAGACGCACTGTACCGGCTTCCTGGCTCAGAAGATTAGCAGACGGAGCGGGAATAGACTTATCGGCTTCGACCACCGGCACGTCTTTCACTGCATACTGTTCTGCCCGATGCTGAAGAAGATCTAAAACGAAGCGCAGCGTCTTGATCTTCGTTGCTCGGGCTTCGCGCTGCTTATTGTTTTTGTCCGTGCCGCCAAGCTGCTCTGTGGCCCAAATCTCATGGTCAATGATGTCCATGACCTGGTCGAAGCTCAATTTGGGCTTAGGCAACAGATAGGCGGAAAGGTCTGCGAAGTTGGCAAAATCATCGCCAAAACCGCCCACGGTATAGCCGCCGTTATGATTGGCATTGGAAAGGATCTCCTCCTTGGTCAGCCCTTTCTCCGCGCACAGTTCTGCCAACTGCTTTTCGTTCATGTCTTCTACGAAATACTCTTCATAGTCAACGCAGTCGAAGGTCAGGATGTCGCCCTTGTTGATGAGAACGTGCTCCTGAAATTGGTTGCCGGGTTCGGATGAGTAGGCCTCCACAACAAGGCCGAGACGCTTTGCTTCCGTTGCGAGGGTGATAGAGGGATTATAGCCCGGCAGCATGGACTCTTTGATGCTCCAGGCGCAATCTCCGGAGACATCGGCGTAACCTATGCCCTTATTGCCTGGATAAGGTGTAAATGGCTCGTCCGTATAGACGGAAAATACACGACCCAAGTGAACGGGACCTTTGCCGCTAAGCATATCGATGAATTGATCTACAGACTCCTTTTGGCCTGCGATGCGCATCTGATACCAACAGTTGTTAGCCATGGTGTTACCTCCTCATCTGTCTTGTTCGATGTTGTGGGTTTTCTTCTCTGCATTGAAGGTCGTAGTGCGAGCTTCAGCCTGACGGATCTGCTGGTCCAGCGGCTCCTTCACCTCGACTTCCTTGCCGTATGCCTTGGCATACTTGGCAAACATTTCCGGGTCGATCTCACGCAGCTTGTCCTCATTGAAGCGGAAGACCGGGAAAGTCATAAAGCCGCTGGGGATCCATTTGCCGGTAAATTGGGCAATGCCCTGTTCCTCCAGGAACTTTGCATGCTGATCGCCGCCATACTCAATGTTTACGCAGCTACAAAGATAAGGCAGCTTATAGATGTTGACTGTAAGGTCGCAGTATTGGTCTATTCCGCCAAGGTCTTCATCGAAAGAATCCAAACCAACGTACAGATTGTCATTGTCGGCATACATATCGAGTTTAGGGTATACAGTGAATTCATCGCCGTAGGCATCCTTATAGGAATAGCCTTTCTTCTCAGTTGACATGGGATTGTCCTCCTCTCTATGCTCTTTACAGACATTTACATTTCTGATATAATACCTGCGTGGATCGTTCTGCGAATGCTCGCGGGGCTCGCAGACTGGAAAGGGAACTTCCGAAAGGGGGTTCCCTTTCCTTGTTTTTTCACCTTTCGGGACCGGTCTGTACCGGTTCCGAGTTCGCTTTCGGTACCTTGGCGCCGGCCGCCTTCACCTGGTCATCCAGGGATGGTTTCTTGTTCATATAAGACTCGTAGACGCTCAGGGAAATACCAAACTGCAGCTGACGCCAAGTGGAATCATAGTCGTTTTTAGCCTGGCCAGTCAGCTTGATGGGGGTCTGGACATTTGCATTGCTGAGAAAACTGTAGATAGAAGGTGGGATACGCTCAAAGTTGTACTGGTCTGGACGGAAGGACCAAAGGAAACGAACGCCATCATGATTGGCGGCGCCACCATCCCAGGCCAGGATTTCCATTTTGGAGAGACTGCCGTTCCGGTATGCCTTTTGCCCCAGGTCAAGGAGCTTCCGGAAATTCTCCTTATTGTACGGGCAGATAAGCTCGTAATTGGTCTCCGTCATGCCGGGGTTTTGGGCACGCAGTGCTTCCGGTGCAGGCAAAGCCCCTTCAATAACGCGGGCGCGTAAGATCTTCATGTTTTTTCCTCCTGATTCAAGCTAATGTCGGTTCCCTGTCTTCGCGGGGAACCTCCTGCTTCTCGTTTTTCCGGGCGTTTGCTGTTTCCTGCGCACGGGAGATCTGGCTGTCCAATGGCTCGTGCTTTTCCTCCGGCGCAATATCAGCATCCCTACCGTGATATTGCTCACAAACCATGTCCAGTGCCTTCTCAATGGTCAGGCGGCCATAGGTGCTGCCGGATTGCACCCGATCCCACTTTCCGTCTGTCCGACCGATCCCGGAGTTTCTGTAGATGCGGTCTATCTGATCCGGGTCTCTGGTATAGAACGCCAGCTTGGTGCAGAGTGCCATGTCGGCGCGGCTCTGGTCGTTATCATAGTCGGATATGTCGCCCTCCAGCACAGAGCCGAAGCGGGGGCTATGCTCTACCACCAAACGCCGGATCTCATCGTCCGACAGAGGCAGGTCGGTGAAAACACCGCCCTGCCCCTCTTCCCTGTCCCACTCACGGCGGCACATATAGGTTTCCAACACCTCGGAAAGCTGGCTGCTGCGCTCCTGCAGGTCATGAGGACTGCCCACGAGACGCTTGCCGGTGATCGTCACGAATTTATTCGTGGTGCCGGCAACATACGCCTCTATGCCTTCAGACTGATTATTGATGTAATATTTTGATTTATCGAAGTCAAAATTCGGAGCGCGGAACAAGATATGGATGCCTTTGCCGGACGGAGACAGCTCTGTGTAGGAGTGCATACGGGAGATGATATCCTTTGCCCTCTCACTGAGCTTACCGTCTGCCGTAATGCAGTCGTCCAGGTCTATGGCACAGACATCACCAAAGATCCCGACGCCCAGGCCGTCGTAGCCGTAGCGCTCCAAAACGAGATGGGCGTGGGAAAAGGAACTGAAGGCCTTCGGGTCATTGCTGGCGCCAAACTGTCCGGTGTGGGGGTTATAGGGGCACTTCGTCTTGTGTCCGCCCCGGTCCATGTACCTCCAGACGCAGAATTTGCCGTCCTTCCGAAGGCTTTGGGGAATGTTTACGATTATCATGCCTTGCACCTCCCTGTTCACATGTTAGTTGGTATAGACCGTTCAGATGCGGAGATGTCAGCGGTCCTTTTCCTGCTCGGGAGTAGGGGCGTCTTTCTGCTGTTCGGCGCGCTTCTCGGCGGACTGCAGCTGCTCGGAAAGGGACGGCTTGCGCTCCTTCAGTAGCTGCGATTCCCTGGCGTCCAGCCAGTCCATGATTACATTCATATCCTTGGCGGATACCGTCCATTTGGGGATGCTGGTATCAAGAGACAGCTCCCATCTATGCTCTTCGTGGCTGTGGGGGGAAAAACCGTCTTTGCCCTGCAGAGTCTCAAGATAGTAACTGCCGCCTGTAAACTGGCCATAAGGACCAAAGCCGCCCTTGTTCTTATAGTCGGCATCGTAGAATGATACCATGGGCTTGCTTTCCTGGTAGGTAAGGCAATCACCTGCTCCGTAAGGGTCGCCCTTGGTAATAAGACGAACGGTCCACTGCTCCAACGGCAGGGTCTTGTCGAAGGTCTGGGAGAGGATGTTACAAATATCGTGGTTATTGCGGCCAAGGGCAAAACGATTCGGGATATCACCGCAGATAATTTCCGAGCCCTCCTGACGCAGGACATTGATCTGCTGCTCCGGCTTCATGTTTCTGCCAAACACGCAGATATCCAAACGTTTGCCAGGAATATCGCCCAGATCATTGAAGACCTTCAGCGCGGACTGAGCGTCCCAAATGCCGTTCTTGGCACAGTTCTTCGCAACAAGGGCCAAATTGAGTCCAGCCTCCGGATGAGAGGCATCAACGAGGGAAAGACTCTTAGGGGTTGTAACGGGGTAGAAAAACAGCCGCTCTGGATGCATGGTAATGCGGGAGACGCATTCCTGAACCGTTGCTAACGCCATCTGAGCAATAAAGCATGTGTCGGGGTCATTTAGCTCCGCACTAAGGTCCAGGCCCCGGACTGTCTTGAGTTCGCCCTGCTCAAACTGGAAAATGCATTTTTCACCGTTAAGGTAAAGATTATAGTGACTGGGATGGCCCTGTGCGCCTCCGGCAAAAGTATCATAGATGTGATCCAAGGCATCCTCAATAGATGCGAACCAACGCTCCGTACCAGGAGCGGACTTGCCGCTCAGCTCGGCCGGGATGGGCTCGTTAGCGGTTCGGACGGAAAAATACGTATCGTGCTTCATATAAAGATTCATCTGCACGGCGTCGTCATGGGAGAGGCCGAGACTGTTATAAAGTGCAACCTTCTCAAAGGGGGACATCGTCCGGGTCGTCTCGTTCAGGTGGTTGAGCATGAGAGCGCCAAAACGGGCTAAGCCATCTACGCCATATTCCCAACCCATCTGGCCGTATCGAAGATAGACCAGGCCGCGACTGTGGTGATCGCCTAACCATTTCTCCATGTGCGGATTTCGCTGCTGCGCCGACAGTTCATTCCAAAGGCACTGCGCCAGCTCATCGCACTTCAAATGGCCGTCTCTGCCGGGATACAGCTTATAAACGCTGCGAACATCCTCAAAGGTCATGTCCTTACGCTCTACCCCCTTATCCTCCCAGAACTCCACCGGAGCAACGGAATCGCGCTGACTCATGTGCATCACCGGGAGCTTCTGCTCCAGAAGGGAGATAGCTCTCTGAATGGAGGTTTCCTCCAGATAATGGGGTTCATACGCAGAACTGTCTATCATATAACCGAACTTCATGGTGAAAGGCTCCTTTCGCTTTCGATAAAATCTATCTATAATCTATATACGCCCAAAAACCCGCCTTTCCCAAAAATATTTCAGGGAAGCTGTTTTAGGTTTGAGATGCCTTCACATAGTCTGCAAGGGAATCAAAGACCTTGCGGGGAAATCCATGGGGCGGAGCGGAATAGACGGAGCCGGTGGCGTCCTGGAGGATCACAAGCCCTTCTATGGCCATATCCTCAACGACATACATATGCGGTGGAATATTGCTGTTCATTGCGCGGTTCTTTTTCGTCACGGCTACTACATCGAGCCTGCGGGATGTGGTGACACCGGTCAGTTCGATGCCGCAGGCAGAGATGGCGCCGAAGCGCTGCACATAAGCCTTGTAATCTGCAGCAAATTGCAGCCCAAGGGACTGCTCGGCGTCATTGACGGCCTCCGGGGATGCCGGGAGAAGAACGCACAAATGGTCTAAGCCGTTAATGGCCTGAATGATGTTTTCACTCATGTAAATACCTCCTGTTCGCGAGAATAACGGAAAAAAGAGAGGCGG